>Ga0207955_1000054_pt1 | contig 42769 bp, 58 predicted proteins | sample CryBogCBE29Jun09_FD_184563 | JGI IMG/M metagenome (GOLD analysis project Ga0207955, IMG submission 184563) | Freshwater microbial communities from Crystal Bog, Wisconsin, USA - CBE29Jun09 (SPAdes) (version 2) | ecosystem: Environmental > Aquatic > Freshwater > Lake | place: Crystal Bog... | reverse complement strand
ACATATTTTTCTCCTGTGTGTTTATGTTTGTGTGTAACAGCACTATTGCTGTCTAGTATTTATTATACAGTATACAAAACTGTTAGTAAAGCTGAATGAACTATTTTTTAAACTTCTTTACTCTTTCCTTGATGATCTTAACTACAGGTTCTGCTAGCACTACTTCATAGTGATTATAATCTACTTCTACCAGTTCCATGTCCTCGTGATGCTTTTGACTAGCTACGGTTACAACTCCATCATTGTGTGCCAGCATGAACGCACTTTGCCCTTTGACTGTGACTATGTTAGTCCATGGATGTTGTATTTTAATCTTATCTGCCTGTTCAAATGCCCACGAATTAGGACCAATGTCACGCATTAATCTGCTGAAAGGCAAGAAGTATTTGGCATAATCCGCTACTTCCGCACCGCCATAAGGTGTGCTCAATGTAACAGCACCCACGACTTGGTCGGGCATGGCATTGGCCACATGTAATGCGTAAATACCGCCCAAGCTGTGTGCTATAAATGCTATGTCTTCGACATCTTTCAATCGGGTTATGATTTCTGTTAGATTGTTTTCAAACCCGTTACGGCTGTCATAGTTAATGTCTATGCCCTTGCCCAGTTTACTTCTAAGAAAGTTGAAACTTTCACTTGTGGCACTGGCACCATGAATGTAAACTAGTGTCATTGATTATTCCCAAGCACTTGGCGGTGGTATTTCACAAGGCCCGTCTGCCGGCTCCGTTCCGTAGTCCGCCGGTGTAATGATTTCCAAATACTCCATGTCAGGGCTATAGTCGTACAAATAGTGTACAATGCCTGGACGTTGCTGTACGCAATCGCCTGCTTCAACTAAGTGGATTTTGTCCTCATACATAAACTTAGCCCAACCTTTTAACATATAAACGATTTGGAACTCAGCTACGTGAATGTGCCAGCCTGTACCGCCCGAATTTTCCGGAGGTAAGTTAGCTTTGGTAATGTGTGCTAGGACACGCCCGTTAGTAGCATCTGCTACTCCTAGATCTTTATACAAGAAAAAATCTCTCAAGCCGCCTCCTTTGAATTCGGCTTCAGAACCTTTGACGTGTGAAAATTTTGTAGTCATCTATAAGACCTCCTGTGTGTATGTATTTAGTGCGCCTGGCGGCGCACAATTATGCCTTAGTGGGCTGTTTAGTTGGGTTGTTTACCCAATCGACATCTTCGTCGGTCATTGGTTGCCATGTATTCATTGCGCTATTAACAAATAGGTAACAATAGCAACAATGGCTACTACAGCAATTTGCTGTCCGTATTTGGCTTCAAATTGTTCAAGCGTTCTAATCATATCCAATGCTGTCCTTTGAGCACAGCTTCAGCGCGGGCAGTTTGTACAGCCTTGATGATTTCGTAAAAATCAACGAAAAATTGTTGGATAGTTTTCATAGTCCACGGCCCCATACAAATTTCTGTGTGTATTCGTTTGACAGACGATCTACGTCTGCGGCGTTTTGTGGGTTGTGACTGACGATATAAGCTTCTAAGCCGCTCATTTGGCTTTGATTAAAGAACTTTTTGAGTCCTTGAATGATTTTTGACATTATGTGTCTCCTTGTTAAGTGTGTGTTAAGTAGTTACTCAGTGTTTCTACTGAGTATTTAGTATATTAGTAGAAACACTGATAGTTTTCAACCTATTTGATATTCATTACAAACATGTGTATAATCAAATAAATAACACAAAGAGATTATAATGCGAAAAAGTACTCGTAGCATATTACAAGAATTAAACGAAATAAGTTTAAATCGTGATCCTGACTTAATTATTGAAAGTCGCGGGAGCAATATCATTCAAAGTGCCATTAATTTAATGGATATGATTCGAGAAAGCTATGATGTAGAAACGGCAGCAGAACTAGAACGTAGGTTCATTAATAGTATACGTAGTAATGATATCACTAAATTTAAACGTGGTATTAAACGCATACAAGAAAGCAAAGATCAAACATAAATCCCAAAAAATAGGCATATCCAGCCCAATTTCTTCCAAAATACTAAATAATTATACAAAGGCTTTTAGATAAGCTGTTCGCAGAGTGCGAACTGTAATGGTAAGATTAGGAGAATATTATGCCATCACTATTAGGTACATACGTTGCAGCCAATTACGGCCGCATGACATCACAAGACACATACGGTGGAGTTACATTCAGTAACTTTGGAACACGTAACTTAGCTTTCATCAAGATTGTTGCTTCAGGTTCCCCAACAAACGCATTAGACTTTACAGCAGCTGCTGGTCCAGATACTGATGCAGATACAGCATACAGCAATTCATTAACATACGCTTGGCAGGATAGCAATAGCTATTATTCAGTAGCTATTCGTGTAATCCAACAATTTGCTGAAGTTTATTTTGTCGGTGCTCCATCAAGCACAGCATTTGTAGTTGCTATCGCAATCGATACAGCTAACAGTGCAGCAGCAAACAGCAACGTAGAAGTATTGAGCTATCCAACACTAAGCACATTCGGTGCATTGGCTGCTCAATTAGCAACAGCTTTAGGTACAACAGCTCCTGCTAGCAGCGCAGCTGGTGCAGCAACTGTTGAAGCTACTAAGCCAACAATTACAATTACTCAATTGACAGCATCTGGTGCTTCTATTGCTTAATTAGTTTTAAGTTTATTCTCAGGGATGGGAAGCAAATCAGGACTCTTCGGAGTCCTTTTTTGTTGATGTAAATAAAGCATGGAATATAAACTCTACACCCTAGTCGACATAACTCATACAGGTCAGCATAGAAATGAACCTGGAAAAGAAACTTTACGTTGGAAAGAGCAAAACTTTAATACACTATTACAAACTCTAGGTATACGTGCTAACATCACTTATTTTGCCAGCCCTATTATGACTGAAGTCAAAGGGCAGTTGGTTGGGTTTGATACAGATGAAATCATACGTGTTTGGAGATTTGATTTTTTTACAGATAGAGATGATCTGTATGAAAGAAATAATGATCCTGTAGGTCATTTAAAAGAAGATTTTATACTTGTTCCATATATTAGCGGCCTAGACGAAGCAATGGAACAGCAATATGCTGTGTTCAATCCTGAAGATCCAGGTAAAAACATAGCATTTTTTAAAAAATAATCTATGCTAAATAAAGTTGTAGGCAAAATATCATTTACTAGGCACTTAATTTAACCAATCATACAATAGGCACATGACCCGTAGCGAGTCCCTGACTTACAACATTGGAGAGCCTAAAAAATGGCCGTAACTAAAGAAGCGCAAGCACAACTAGCATTGCTACCAGAACGTGTAGGCATACTAGAAACTAAAGTTGAAAATATTAACGAAAAACTCAATGATATTAAAATCGATGTTAAAGACATGCACGACTGTTTAGATCGCACACGCGACACAGTTATGGAAGAATTAAAAACCATGCAGGCCAGTTATTGGGAAAATACAGACAAATACTACAAACATGCAGAAGAACTAAACGATCAGCAATCTGCACAGCATGCCGAACTAGCCGGCAAGATCAAAGAACTACAATCACTTAAAGATAAATGGGTCAAATATGCCATAGGTGTATTGGCCTTTGCCGCTGGTGCTGGTTGGATTCACGCCATGAATCTTCAAACAATATTCAAGTTCCTAGGACTCTAATTCAGTTAAATACTGAATGCAGATTCAAGAACTATCAATCGATCCAAATCCTCATCATCACGAACTTAATCCTGTAATTTGGGGCGGGAATAAGATGCATACAGATGTGCGTTTTAAACTGTTGCGTATAGCTCAAAATTTTATTGATTTTCTCGAAGTACCCAATTTAAAACTAAAAGATGTAACACTTAGTGGAAGCAGTGCTGGCTATAACTATAGTGAATATAGCGACATCGATTTGCACCTAGTTGTTAACAGCGACGAGCTTTACACAGCACAAAAAATACAGTATAATAATATGTATGACCTGCATATTAAAAAGATACCAGTAGAGCTTTATGTACAACCAACAAAACAAATACATCATAGTGCAGGGGTCTTTAGCGTATTGGATAATAAATGGATAATTGAACCTGAGCATGTCGAGCCTACAACCGATCCAAAAGATATAAAAAGTAAAGCTCGTAGCTATGCAGGTAAAATTAACAGCGCAATCCGTAGTAATAATGTTAATCAATGCCGAGAAGTTATGGATGATCTAAAACGATTACGCAAAGCTGGTCTAGAATCAGGCGGTGAGCAAAGCGTAGAAAACCTAGCTTTTAAACTACTCAGAGCTAGAGGTTCTATTGACAAATTGCGTAAATACATAACTAAACTAGAGAGTGCTGAATTAAGCCTCGGAGAACATAATGAAAATTAAAGATATTGTAAGTGAAGACGGCAATCTAACAGTTGCAGCTGTGAGCGGTGATAAAGCTAAATTGTCTAACGGACAAGAAATAGATGCTAAAACACTTACACCTGATCCAGCAAAACCTGGACAGTTTAAAGCACCAGAAATGGACCCGACAGCTATTAAACCAGGTGCAGTAGTTAGTATGGGGGACGAGCAAACTAGTGAAAATGTTGAAGAAGAAGGAGTGCATAACGTAACTTATCACGCATGGACTTCAGATCCACACTTTGCTCCACATCAAGACGATGATGAAGATTCTACATTTCATAAAGCAATTAATTTTTTAACTGGTAAAGTACACCCTGCAGATATTGAATACCATGCGCACCATTTGACTAAAAAGCATCATCATGGCACAGATGATAGAGATTTAGATGAAGTGCATGCAGATCTTATAAGCCAAGGTAATCATGATGTGGGTGGCGATGCAACCGACAGATTTATTAATCAAGTGCGCGATAAAGGATTTGAAAGATCTGTTAGAAATGGTGAAAGTAACAAAAGCCCTATGACTAATAAATTACGCGAGGGCGATGAATTAATGAAATGGCTGACTATAGCCGGAATCAAATGAAACTAAACGAACTAATTCACGATTTTGAAATATGGTGTACTAACGAGGAAGCAGAGATTCTGCACAGGTTAAAAACACCAACACCCTTGAGTTCGCTAAGTGAGCATGATCAATTCAAAGTTCAGGCCATGATTCGAAAGAGTTTGATAACTAAAATTGGCCACACAAATCCTATAGTAGTAGCTAATGAAAAAGTCAAATAAACCTAAAAAACAAACAATCAAAGAACTAGCTGTTCAGTTCGAAGAAGAGTTTAAAAAGTCATTACCCATTACAGTTCATACTGATGGTAGTATAATTTTTAAAAATTTCTTAGTCAAACAAACAAGCCAAGAAAACTGGGGAATCTATGATATTAATAACAAATATCTAATAGAAGAGTATCATCTAAAAACTTGTGCATTGTTAGCTGCTAAGGCTTACAGCATAACTAATTTAAATAAATTTTTTGAAATCAAACACTTAGATAACAAATATTGGGCTAGTTTCAGTGATTTACAAGTTTATAAGAAAAACATTAAAACAGCTAAAGATTTTGACAGATTTTGTATATTATTAAACAAATTAGAAGACAGCCAAGAAAAATCCAATACTTACAAAGACAAAATTTCCAAGATGTTTAAGTACAGTTTTGTATAAATACTAATAAGAAATAGCTCAGGGATACTACCATGCAATTAAGAGAATTATCAAAGCCTATTACATCCAAGGTTCTAAACGAGAACATGGCACGTCAATATGGTTACAAATTAAACCTAGAACAGTTCAGCGACGTACAACTTGAAGATGCACGTAACAAACTACGTACTAAACTAAGTCAATTTGAATTAGGTGAAAGTTTTGATGCTGTTACAGAAAGTCCAGCTTATCAAAAAACACGTCTAATGTTAGATTGCGTTAATCAAGCTATCCTAGAGCGCGAAGAATCTGCATGCCCAACATGTCATGCTAATCCTTGCAAGTGTGACGATGAACCTAAAGTTAAAACTAAGAAGAAAGAAAAGTCAGTTGAAGAAAATTATGTTAACAAAACATTCCGTGAACGTGCTCAATCATTATCAGTTCCAAACAACTGGATTGAAAATGCACTAAAACGTGTTGAACTAGGCGAAAGCGATCGCGCAGAATTAAAGGCTGAATTACTTACACGATATGATTTAAACGAATCAGAAGCTGGATATGTATTATTAGAAGGCGAAGAAAGTAAAGCTGAAGTTATCATGGCAACTAAAGATATGGTTGACCGTGTTACTGGTTGGCTAGAAGACGTAGCAGCTATGAAAGCTGAACAGCTATTAGAATTAACAGACTCTATAAGAGAAGCAATGGGCAGTGATGTTGCCCAACAATACACAGATGCTGTTAAACCAGCATTAGAAGCAATTTACTCAGCATTAGAAACTAGTCGTCAAGGCTTATCAGGCGCATTGGCATTGGTATCAGGCGGTGAAGCTCCAAGCATGGGCGCAGGTCCATCATCCGGTGTACCTGGAGAAGAAGCAATGGGTAATAATCCTCCTCCACCAGACGCAGGCGGAGCCCCAGATGCAGGTGCAGAAATGGGTGCTGAACCAGAAGCAGGCCGCATGAAAAGAGAAAGTATTGATTACAGCCGCAAGTTAGGCATGATGTTAGCACAATCAAAAAAAAAGTAAATGAAAGCGTAGACCCCTTAGTTATGACACTAAGGGCTCTACAAAGTGCTGCCAATAACGATAGATCTCAAGCCCAATTGACTTGGGACGCAATTAATCAAACTGGCCACGAGTTCGGTGGCCCAAACATTGATTACGATCGTTTTGCGGCACGTTGGGAAACTGATCCTGTTTTGAAACAATTAGTATCTAGATTTGACGGTCATGGACTAGTTATTAAAACAGATGTGCATGAGCCTAAGCCTGGAGTTGGTGAACCTCCAAAACCCAGCCTTGTAAGTAAAATGGCAAAACGTGCAACCGATAAAGCAATAGGCTAGTTGACATAAGTCATTTTTTGTTGTAAAATAACGAATGACTTTACTTAACGAACGGTATGTCTACACACCCATTAACCGAGAAAGTGTAGAAGGCAAACGCTTATATGCGACACCAGATGGTTCTAAAGTTCCTAGCGTAACTACCATCTTAGACAAAACTAAACCTGAAGAAAAACGAATAGCCTTAGCCAATTGGAGAAAAGCTGTTGGCGAAAAGAAAGCTCAGGAAATTACCACAGAGGCTGCTAACCGTGGTACTCGTATGCATAAGTATTTGGAAGATTACGTTAAAACAGGCGCGATCGCTCCTCCAGGAACTAATCCTTATAGTAAACAAAGCCACGCTATGGCACAGGTTGTTATTCAACAAGGGCTATGCAATGTGAACGAAATTTGGGGGGTAGAAGTTCCCTTATACTTTCCAGGACTATATGCTGGAACAACAGACGGATTAGGATTACACCTTAACGAACAAGCTATTATTGATTACAAACAAACCAATAAACCTAAAAAAGAAGAATGGATCGAGGATTATTATCTACAGCTAACAGCCTATGCCTTAGCACACAACAAAGTACATGGAACTACTATAAACAAAGGTGTAGTTCTAATGTGTGTACAACCCAAGCTCAACGAAAAGCTAGAAATGATAGATGTACCCGTTTATCAAGAATTTATATTAAAACCTAGCGATTTCAGCTACTGGGAAGCTCGTTGGTGGGATAGAGTGGAACAATACTATAAACAGAACTGATAAATATCCTATATAGAGGATATTGAGATGGCAGTTTATCAAATCAGTCGCATCCAAATAAGACGTGGCCAAGCAAACGTAGGTACAGGAATTCCGCAATTAGCTAGCGGAGAAATGGCATGGGCTGTAGATACACAAGAGTTATATATTGGTAACGGATCTGTTGCAGAAGGAGCACCTGCCGTTGGTAATACTAGATTACTAACTTTAAACGACTTATCAGCAGAAGGTAATTTATTAGAATTAACCCAATACTCTTATGCAGCTGCATCCACAGTTCCTATCAATACTGGACCAAGTCCAAGCCTTCCAGTATATCGAACAATTCAAGCACGTTTAGACGATCAAGTAACATCAAGCGACTTTGGAACAGCAGGTGACGGTGTGACAGATGATACCGCAGCTTTACAACGAGCAATTAATCAATTATTTTTAAACAGTTACAATTACGCATACGGCACTAGTGCTAATGCTACACAATTTAGAACAACACTATATATTCCTTCCGGAATTTATTTAATAACTAGCACCATTTATATTCCTAGTTATACAACTATTGTGGGCGCAGGAAGAGATAAAGTAATTTTTAATTATCAGCCAGCAGCTGGAGTCACTACCCCAGCATTTCAATTTGTTAACGATACCAGCACAGCTAGTGCGCCTAGCTCGCTGAGCAGTACACAGTATAGCAATCAACCTAGATATATCAAACTAGAAGGAATGACTATCAATACTATAAACGGTGTCAATGCCGCATTGCAATTAGATGCTGTACGTTCAAGTCACTTTCAAAATATTAAAATAACAGGCAATACTTCTGGATCAACTGTTTACAATACTACTAATATTGGAATTATTATGAATGCATTTAGTAGTGTTGTTACATGCGAAGAAAATTATTTTCAACATTGCATGATTGTCAGTACAACTACAGCCGTTTATGCACAACAGGATATTCTTAATAATACATTTAGCGATTGTTTCATACAGGATGCACAACAAGGATTTGTGTTAGGAAAAGGATCATTAGGTGGTAGCACTGTTGGACAACAGTTTGGTCCGAGACAAACACATATTGTTAATGTTAAATTTCTTAACATAAAACAACATGGTGTATATTTAGAGCGTGGAGAATATAACTCTGTTGAAAATTCCAAAATGAGTAATGTTGGTAACAACAATGCCGGTAACGGTTATGCACAGTATCCACAAATTTATTATAAAACTATAAACAACAGTGTTCAGAATTTACAAAGCGATAGAGGCGACAGTTTAACTCAAACTACAAATACACTATATGCTCCGGAAGTAGGCGGTAATGCTACATATCAATCATTTGGTCTTAGACAGTTAATTATTGGACAAGTTAGTCAACCATTATTTTTATTTAGAGTACCAGTATCAACAGATCAATACGGTGTGCCTGTTGGAAGTATTGGATATGCTATAGATTATGTTTATAAAAGTACTGTTAACTCTTTTACTAGAACCGGCCAAATCCTTATCTCAGCAGATATCGATCATCCAGGATACGGTCTACAAGTAAGCGATGAATACAACTATGCCGGCAGTGATGCATCTAACACTAACGCTCAGTTACTAACTTTTACTGCAGGCTTCCTTGATATCGTTGGTTCTGTTTATACAGGAGCACCCGGCCAGGTGCCTTATAGTATTGCTGTTTACTATACTAACACATTTTCTAACGATGCTGGCAGAATGAATTTTTCATATACAGCCAAACCATATTATCTAGCCACTTGATAATTTCAATTAAATAGACAATACAAATAAATGCGTATATAATTTATTTTGTATCTGTGATAAGAAAAATTATACCAAATTAACATTAAAAATCACGTGTAAAACGTTGACAATGAATAGATTTCGGCGATGCTTTCTTTCTCACTAAATACTTCCTACAAAGTATTAAGTAAAGTATAAGAATCACCCATAAGCGAAAGACAATGACTCAAATAACAGTAATAAAAAGAAATGGTGCAAAAGAGCCATTAGCAGTTGAAAAATGGCAAGCTCAAATAGCTAAAGTATGTAAAGGCATAGCTGATGTCAGTCAGAGTATGATTGAGATTAAGAGTCAACCGCATTTTTATGACGGCATAACAACAAGCGAAATTGACAATATTACGTTGCGAGCTATAGTTGATTTAATCGATGTCGAATCAAATCCAGACGTAGGTCATACAAATTATCAATATGTAGCAGGCAAACAACGTTTATCGATGTTACGCAAAGATGTATATGGAAAATATGAAGTTCCGCATCTCTATACTATTGTAAAGAAAAATATTGAAGTCGGATTATATACTCCAGAATTGTTAGAATGGTACAGCGAAGACGATTGGAACCGTATGAACGACATGTTGGATCATGAAAAAGACGAAACATATTCTTATGCTGCTATTGAGCAATTGATAGAAAAATATTTGGTACGCAATCGTGCGACAAAGGAAATTTATGAAACTCCACAGATTAGGTATATTGTGGCAGCGGCTACAGTCTTCCATAAGGAAGAACCGAATAGCGCAAGGATGCGTTACATTAAAGAATACTATCAAGCAGCATCCGATGGTTTGTTTACTCTTGCTACACCTGTCCTGGCTGGCCTTGGCACTCCTACTAAACAGTTTTCTAGTTGTGTGCTTATCCGCAGTGACGACGATCTGGATAGCATCTTTGCTTCTGGAGAGATGATGGCCAAGTATGCCAGCAAACGTGCAGGCATTGGTTTGGAGATAGGTCGTTTACGCCCACTAGGTTCCCCAATTCGTGGCGGCGAAATCATGCATACTGGTATGATTCCATTTTTAAAGAAATGGTTTGGAGATTTACGCTCATGCAGTCAAGGAGGTATTCGTAATGCAAGTGCTACTGTATTTTATCCCATTTGGCACCATCAGTTTGATGACCTTATTGTTCTTAAAAACAACCAAGGTACAGAGGAAACAAGAGTTCGACACATGGACTATGGAGTTGTCCTTAGCAAATTCTTTTGGCGCCGCTTCAAAAACAAAGAAAATATCACCTTCTTTGATCCGAACGAAGTACCAGACTTATATGAAGCCTTTTATCGTAACACAACAGAATTTGAAGAACTGTATATAAAATATGAAAAACGCACAGATTTGCGTAAAAAAGTCATGACCGCTGAAGAAGTATTTAAAAGCGGTATCTTAAAAGAACGTACTGATACAGGACGTATCTATCTTGTGTTTATTGACAATGTGCAGAATCAAGGTCCATTTGATCCTGAGTTCCACACTATCTACCAAAGCAACTTATGTTGTGAAATCCTATTACCTACAAAATCTTTCAAACGTCTGGATGATGTCGAAGGCCGCATAGCGTTATGTACATTAGGATCTATCAACTGGGGAGCCTTCCGTAATCCAGAAGACATGCGCCGTGCTTGCCGTATACTACAGCGTAGTCTGTGCAATATTCTCGATTACCAAGACTTCCTATCAATCCAGAGTAAGTTATCCAACGATGAAATACAACCACTAGGCATTGGTGTAACTAATCTAGCCTATTGGCATGCTAAACGTGGATTAAAGTATGGAGAAAAAGATGCCTTACAAGATGTTAAAAGTTGGATGGAGCATCAAGCCTACTACTTAACAGAGGCAACTGTTGAACTTGCTAAAGAACGCGGAGCGTGTACACATAGTGATAAGACACGTTATGGGCAAGGCATGTTTCCTTGGGAGTTACGTGCCTCTGGCTCTAATGAACTAGCAGACTTTACCCCAGAACTAGATTGGGAAACTTTGCGTACAAACATGAAACAATATGGAGTTAGAAATGCTACACTTATGGCTATTGCTCCAGTGGAGTCTAGTAGTGTTGTTATTAATAGCACTAATGGAATAGAAATGCCAATGAGTCTTATTAGCACCAAAGAGAGTAAAGCAGGATCGTTTACTCAGGTAGTGCCTGAGTATCATAAACTTAAAAATAAGTATCAACTCATGTGGGAACAGACAGACTGTGATGGTTATTTAAAAACAGCGGCTGTGCTTGCTGCTTATGTTGATCAATCAATTAGTACTAATACTTTTTATAATCCAGCACACTTTGCAGATCGTAAAGTTCCAACTACATTGATTGCTAAAAATTTAATGCAAGCTCACGCATGGGGACTAAAAACTTTCTACTATAGTTTGATTAATAAAGCTGGTAGTAAGGCTATTGCCGAAGATGCTCCAACAATGTTAGAGCCTATAGATTTTGATAACGAAGAAGATTGTGAGGCATGTAAGCTATGAGTAAAGAACAATATAATTTAAACACACGTACAGATTATTTGAGTCGCAAGATGTTTCTGGATCCAGCCGGACCAGTGACCATTCAACGATTCGAAGAGGTTAAATACAAGAAGATTGCAGATTTTGAAGCAACAGCCCGAGGCTTCTTCTGGCAACCTGAGGAAATTAGTCTTAGTAAAGACGCAAATGACTTTAAGGACGCAAGCGATGCAATTAAACATATTTTCACCAGCAATTTACTCCGTCAAACAGCACTTGATAGTCTTCAAGGTCGTGGACCAACACAGGTATTTACTCCGGTGTGTAGCCTGCCCGAAGTCGAAGCCCTTATGTACAACTGGGGATTCTTTGAAACCAATATCCACAGCAAGAGCTACAGTCACATAATTCGTAATATCTATAATGTGCCTAAGGATGTGTTCAACACTATCCATGATACACAAGAGATTGTTAGTATGGCCAGTAGTGTAGGCAAATACTATGATGATTTACATCGGTTGAATTGTGCCAAAGAACTAGACGGATATATCGCTGAAGAAGATCACATTAAAGCAATCTGGTTAGCATTAAATGCCAGCTATGCACTAGAAGCATTCCGCTTTATGGTTAGCTTTGCAACAAGTCTAGCCATGGTAGAGAACAAGATCTTTGTTGGCAATGGTAACATTATCAGTTTGATTCTACAAGACGAATTACTACATAAAGGATGGACGGCCTATTTGATCAATCAAGTAGTCAAGGAAGATACTCGTTTTGCACAGGCTAAGACCGATTGCGAGGCAGAAGTTTATGCTATGTATATGGATGTCATTCGTGAAGAAAAACAATGGTCCGACTATTTGTTCAAGAAAGGTCCTGTTATCGGACTTAATGCAAATATTCTAAAAGATTTTGTAGACTATACAGCAGTTGGTGCATTAAAAGATATCGGTATTAAATATCAGCAAGCCGCACCAAAATCGACACCTATCCCTTGGTTCAATAAGCATGTTGATACAAGCAAGAAACAGACAGCATTACAAGAAAACGAATCGACAAATTATGTTATTGGTATCATGTCTGAAGGGATTGACTACGAAACATTGCCGGCACTATAATAGTTAAATGCAAAATCGACCTAATATAACTGTGTACGATGGAGTATTTGATGATCGATATATTCGTGAGCTAAACGAAATATGCGATAATCTTCCAAATAAACCAGGTAACAGAGCAAACAGAAAAACATTCCCCTACGGAGATGTAGGAACCCATAATATCATGGGGGCTACATTATACAAAAGATATTCAAAGTATGTATTTGAGTCAATTTGTCCGATGGAATTACTAAGAGCGTTCCAGCACGTAGCCGATAATGTAATAAAAGAAAATTTAGATCTATGGGCAGTACATTCTAACCTACAATCAAAATCAATGGATGGCACTACTCATGCAGATAAGTCTCCTAATGTGATGATATTTACAACAGCAGATTGGAAGAAAAGTTGGGGAGGGGAATTTCAATTATTCGACCCTGCTACACCGCATCTTGTAGAATCAGTAGAATATGTACCAGGACGAGTTGTATTTTTTGATGGAAGAATTCCGCATAGAGCGCTAGGACCAAAAGTACCATATGTATACAGACACAGTATAGTATACAGGGTAAATTTAAATTAAGAAGGAATTAAAATGAAAGCTATTGTATGGAGCAAAAACGCTTGTCCATTTTGTGTACAAGCCAAAGCCTTATTAGAAATGAAAGGTATCGATTATGAAGAAAGAAATGTGCAGACAACATGGACTAAAGAACAACTGTTAGAAGTTGTACCTACAGCCAGAACTTTGCCACAAATTTTCTTAGATGATAATTATATTGGCGGGTTTACAGAACTCAAAAAACATTTCGAAAAGGTATAATATGTTAATTTCAAAAGGTATAGCAGAAGGCGAAGTAGTTACAATTAAAACTACAGCAGGTGAAGAAATTGTTGCTAAGTTAGTAGAAGATGGGCCAATGGGTGTTAAAGTTAAAAAGCCATTATGCTTAACAGCAACTAAAGATGGCATTGGGTTAGTTCCATTTTTGTTTACTACAGATCCTGATTCTGAAATTGTTATAAATAAAAATAGTATTATGGTACTAGCAGCTACCGTTAAGGATGCCGCAGATCGTTATACTGAACAAACCTCAGGAATTAAATTAGTATAATGCCAGCAATTGCTCAAAAAGGTGGTTCAAGTTCGGTTGCCGCAACAGACGGCGCCAAAGGATCTCCTTGTGGTAAAAATGTGTTCCATTGGGACACACCTACTACTCAAGCAAGCGATGCTGGTAGTGGGGATGTATTTGTAAATAATATCGGAGTTGTACGTCAAGGAGACGTAATGGTAAGCCATCCTGATGGAAATCCGTGTGTTGGCAGTCCAGTTAATCATGCTCCTGCACTAAGTACATTTAGTTCAAATGTGTTTGTTAACGGAAAAGCAGTGGGTCGTGTTGGAGACAAATATGACTCCGACGGACATTTTGATCACACTATTACTAGTGGATCGGGTAATGTATTTGCCAATTAACTAGACATTTATTTTTAACCCCTGTACACTAGGTATAAGTACTCTGTACTTGCCTTAAAGGAGAATTAAATGGCTACAAACAAATATGCAGAATTTACTGCAATCATCGAAGCAATGGAAGCAGACTTTGAAAAGTTTTACGACAAAGAAGTAGGTGCCGCCGGTACTCGCGTTCGTAAGCACTGTCAAGATTTGGCCAAGTTGTGCAAAGAAACTCGTAACGATGTTACAGCAGTTAAAAATGCTCGTAAAGAAGCCAAATAAGTCAACTAAATATTAATCTAAGGCGTTATATTAGTATACGCTTAAGGAGCAGTATTATGAAAGACAAAAATATTATCGGTTCAGTATTTGCCAGCTTGCTGGCACTAAGTACTTTGTTTGCCTTCAGCCCAAGTGCCGAAGCTCACGAAGGATTTCATTATCGAGGCGGCTGTTGCTATCGAGGCGGCTACGGTATGGGTTGGGTTGCTCCGGCTGTAATTGGAGGAGTAATTGGTTATGAAATTGCTCGTCCTGCTCCTGTAGTAGTTCAACAACCTCCAGTAGTTTATACACAACCACAAACAGTGATCCAGGCACCTCCGCAAGGATACCACTGGCAAGAAATGGTTGATCCGCAGACTGGTATTAGTAAAATAGTGGCGGTTCCTAACTAATGAAAATAAGCAAGATACCTGGACTAGGCAGATTTGGAATCTATATCGACGATTTAGATTTTACTAATTTATCGGATGACGAATGGGCTGAAGTAGGTCAACGACATTTGGAAAGTCTGGTCACTATAATTAGAAATGTAAAAATTACTCCAGCAGAATACGAAATTTTAATTGGTAAATGGGGTAGTCCTCATAACACGCATTTTTATTCACTTCAACGCAAATATAAAAAACCAGAATTTTTTGGAGAATTACTTTCCAAGACTGAGATAGATGGTATTGTAGTTGATCCAGAAGACAAAAAATTTGCACAAAATGTTTTGAATATTACAGCCTATGATGCTACGAACAATCCAAATACATCTGTAGTAAAAGTTACTGGCATGAAAAAACCCGACGGGAGTCCCCTGGGCATGTTTGCAGAAGGCGAATTGTTATGGCATTCTAATGAATCTGGCAATTTAGTTTTTGCACCTGGAGTAAGTCTTCTTGGAGAAACAGGCACTGTAGGTAGTGCAACTGGTTTTATAACCACGGCTGATTGGTATGAGGAACAAAGCGAAAGTTTTCGTAGTGAATTGGATGAAATGATTGTACAACATCAATTTACTCCTGGAAAAATCAATCCTGGGCTGAGAGAAGAACAGGATCTGCTGATGTACAAGAACATGTGTCCAGAACCTTCAGAACTACCACTTGTAATCAAAAGTCCATTAGGCATAAAAGGGTTACATTATAGTATCAACACTATAAATGGTATCAAAGGTATGTCCGCATTGGAATCAAAGTCTGTTTTTGATCAAATCAACAAGACACTATTTGTTGACAAATATATCTATGATCATTGGTACCAACAAGACAACGATTTATGTCTGTTTGATAACTCTATAACCTTACATCGAAGACTAGGTGGAATCACTAATCGCATGTGTTATAGAATACAGTATCAGTATTCTAAACTGGTGTCCAATTGGAATCCATATCTCAAAGAGCCCTTTATAAGTCAGTACAATAAAACAATAGAAGAATTCAACAGGTACATATAATATGGCATACTCTGACAAGGTCATCGACCACTACGAAAATCCACGCAATGTAGGATCTTTTGATAAGAATGATCCTACAGTGGGTACTGGTATGGTTGGTGCTCCTGCCTGTGGTGATGTCATGAAACTTCAAATAAAGGTAGATGAAGATGGTATTATTAGAGACGCTCGTTTCAAGACATACGGATGCGGTTCAGCAATCGCGTCAAGCTCACTGGTTACTGAGTGGGTTAAAGGTATGCATATTGATGATGCTAGTAAACTTAAAAACTCCCAGATCGCAGAAGAGCTTGCACTCCCGCCTGTAAAGATACATTGTTCAATTCTTGCAGAAGATGCAATCAAAGCCGCAATAGAAGACTATCGAAAACGACACAATGCTTAAGGTGTTGTTTTATCACGCTACTAGTGTATCTACGGATCCTAGGCTTGAGTTAGGCGTAGCTGTTTTATATCTGAAAACCCATATAGACACACATTGCCCTGACATCAAAGATAAAATTGAGTGGTTAGTTCCAAAACAATACCAAATTGATGATGACGATTTAGTGTCACTGTGCAATGATCAAAAAGTAGATTTATTGTGTTCTAGTCATTATATTTGGAATCACAGTCAATTGATGTTGCAATTGGAAAGAATACATTCTAGATTGTCTAATACAAAAATCGTAGCAGGTGGTCCTAGTATAGATGTGCATATCGATGATAATTTTTTCAAAAAATATCCATTTATTGATTATGCGGTTTACGGTGCCGGAGAAAATGCATTTGCATCTTTGCTAGAAAGTATTATATTTGATCGAAAACTTATTGCGTTCAATACGTCTAATCTTGCCTGGCAAGATCAAGGCAAACAGATAGTAAGTCAATTCAAATATGTTCCGCAATTAGTTACTAGTCCGTATACTTCAAACAGAACATTATTTACAAAAATGATCGAACAAGAAGTAAAAAACGGTAAATCTTTAGAACACATACAAATACCTTATGAACTTACCAGAGGATGTCCATATGCCTGCACTTTCTGCGATTGGAATAGCGGACTCAGTAACAAAGTATCTCGACGTAAAAATACATATAAGGAAGAAATTGATTTTTTCCACGAATTAGGTATTAGATGTATTTTTTTAGCAGATGCAAATGTTGGTCAGTATAACGAAGACATCGATGTTGTTGATTATTTTGCCAAAAAGAATCTTGAAAATGATGCAAAATTCCATCTAGAAGCCAATTTTAGTAAATTAAAAAAAGAGAATAACTTAAAAATTTTTCATATAATGGGCAAAGCCAAACTAGTTGAACGCTATATGATATCTGTTCAAGATCCCAATGTATCTGTATTAAAAAATATTGACAGACCCGATGTTGGTTGGGACGAACACGAAAAAATAATCAACGAGATATATCAATCTTATCCCAATATTCCATTATGGGTACAGATTATACAAGGATTGCCAGGGCAAACTGTAGACACGTGGCGTGACAGTTTGTCGCTAATAGCTAAAAGTCCTGTGGAACTGATGCCATTTATAAGCGAATTGCTTCCGGCCAGCCCGGCAGCCATTGATAAAGATTATCAAGATCGTTGGAAATTTACTTATAGTAACAGCACCCGGGTAATTGATGGCAAATTTTTCCACGGAATTTTTCCCGAATCATGCGTAAGTTTTACAAAAAAAGATTTTGTAAAAATGAACATGCTGACTATTATATACAATACCTTGTTAAGTATAAGATTAAGAAAACGATATATTGATATCGAAACGTTAGTTGATAAGCTATTGCAATCAGATGAAATAAATATCCTTGAAGAAAATTTATATGACAATTGGCACAATCATAATAACTTTTTCTTTACCAAAAAATTTGCACCGGGTATGCCTGACACATCTCCGCAAAGTGCTTGTTTTCACGTACATGAAACTAAATGGAATTTGATAAACAATGATTATTTTTTGAATTTTGTATATGATAATAGTAACTGATCAAGCCAAAAATCAAATTAAAAAAAATTTAGCCAAACGCGGTAAGGGCGTTGGTATTCGCATAGGTGTAAGAACCACAGGCTGTAGTGGCCTGGCCTATGTGTTGGAATATGTGGACAAGTATGACGGAGAAGAAGGCATAATTAATTATGCCCAAAACGATTTCTGTGTACTGGTCAGTTTGAAAGATGACCCATACCTTAATGGTTTAACTATGGATTGGGTCCGCAACGGACTTAATGAAGGTTTTGATTTCATCAATCCAAACGAACGCGACCGTTGCGGTTGCGGTGAAAGTTTTCGAGTATAAACCCATTTGACACAGTTGGCATAATCTAGTATAATACTAGTATTGTTATACTTTTTGGAGAATATTTTGACTATGCATTTGTTACCGCCTATGTATTCAACTACAGGCAAGAAGAAAGGCAAAAAGAAATTCGCTTCAGCAGAACATGCAAGGAAGGCAAGAGAATTGGACGAGTCGTGGAAAGAACTCCAGAAAAAATGGGGCATCGAACAAGAAGAAAAGAAACGAAAACGAGCATTGTCTGCCGAACCTTTGGCTGGTAATTATTCGTTGTCTACTCCTATTGGTCGTACAAATACTAACCATATTAAGAGTCTTAATTCAGGTGCGGGTGTAGCTACACTTGCCGCTCCAAAAGTCTATACAGGCGACAAAGTAAAAGGCATTGCAACCATGCATAAAAGCAACGCAGTGCCGGTTTTTAGTGATGAACAAGCAGTTGACATTTCTCGAATGAGACGTTAAACTGTGTATAAGTATAAACATAGTACATTTCCTCTAGAAACAGAGGATAACTATATATTGTCCCCAAAGGTTTTTGGGGCAAACGGCTTTTTGTTAAGGAGAAACGGATACAGCCAAACATTAACCAATGACGGTAGTAGCGATACCTCATCCAGCGTAAAGGAGAAAAAAATGATACGCATTATCAAATTAGCAGTAAATTGCCTAGTATTACTAACAGTAGTAATAATAGCACAACAAGCAGTTTCGAAAAAATTCGAACACTTAAAACAAGCTCGCGAGACAGCAAGCCCAATTACAGCGCAAATGAGACAAACACAATTAGATTGTCTAGCTCGTAATATCTATCATGAAGCAGGCTCTGAACCTTTTGAAGGCAAAGTAGCGGTTGCTCAAGTTACAATTAACAGAACAGAAAATGGTAATTTTCCATCGGATATCTGTAAAGTAGTCTACCAAAAAAATGTAGTCTACGAAAAAGTCATGTGCCAATTTAGCTGGTATTGTGAAGGTCCAAGTGCAATGAAACCAATGAATGGACCTATGTATACAGAAAGCATGGAAGTAGCAAAAAAAGTATTGTTGGAAGGATTTCGCCTTCCGGATTTAAAAAATGCCTTGTATTTTCATGGGGATTATGTACAACCAGGGTGGAATAAAAAACCTGTAGCCAAAATTGGCCATCACGTATTTTACAATTAAGGACTAAAAATGAACGCAATAGTAGAAAAAATTAAAAACGGAGTACACGATCTTTTTGATTTAAACTTATGGGTAGAAAATGTTAAAACTCATGCTCCCCACGTTAGTGCAGAAACAATGGGCTGGGTAGCGGTCATTTTGCTACATTTGGCTACAATTCCTACAGAATTAGCTGTACTTACAGGTTTAACTGAAAAAATGCCGCCTGTAGATATGGTTTTATTCAGTTGGGCTGGGTTGTTCTGCTTTTTCCTTAAAGCTACAATTCAAAAGGATTTGTTAAACATTGTAACAATTGGTCTAGGCTTTTTTGTGCAAGCTGCTATGCTGGCTTTAATTGTGTTTAAGTAAATCACTGGCTAAATATACTATAAACTAGGAGTAGGCAATTATGTCCTCAGGATTTCAACAAGATTTAGATCAATTACAACCAGGGTTTTACCGTGTTACAATCACCATGACTGATACAACAACGGCATTCCCAACAACAGATACTGGCAATCATAATGATGGCGGTTGCACACCAAACACATGGGATTATTTTACTACAGGTAGTTTACCAAGTACAGCGGCAACAGCATTAAGTCGTGCTCGAGGTAATCTACGTTTTAAACAAGTAGTTAATCAACTTACAGGGCTGGGCGATTGCCAAATTATGGATTTTACCATTACTGAAGCTAATGCTGATGCACAAGCAACCAGTTTGCTATTCACTGTAAAATACGACCGTGATACATTTCTTCCATTAACTGGTACTAAACAAGGTGCAGTTACTGTAGGCAACGATGCTGCCGGTAACCCAATGGATACTCCTGCTAAAGTTATTCGTAACGCAGTAGCCGCAGGCTTGTACAACGGTACTACAGAATCGATGCGTGTTTATGATCCAACAAATGCTCAAGGTACACAACAATATGTTACGGCTAATTCCGGTACATCTAATTCAGCATTAGTTGGTCTTGTAGCTGTTACTCAAATTTCTGGAACCACTTTAGTCTAAACGAAAGGCACCAATGATACTGGCGTATCTATTACTACTAACAGGTCTTACAATCTCGGCGGTCGCAATTTACTACTCGGTAGTAGGTTTGACCGCTATATTTTCTGCAGCTGTAATTCCAATTATTATTATGGGGTCAGCTCTAGAAGTTGGCAAACTTGTCTGCGCCTCTTGGTTAAAAGCCAATTGGGAACGTGCTCCACGTTTTATGAGATACTACATGACTATCGCTGTAGTTGTCTTAATGTTGATCACTTCAATGGGTATCTTTGGATTCCTTAGTAAAGCACATAATGACCAGAATCTTGTATCAGGCGATGTTCAAAGCAAAATCGCTATCTTTGATGAAAAGATCAAGACCGCCAAAGAAAACATCGAAGCTGATCGCAAGCAACTTAAACAGATGGATGAAGCGGTGGACCAGATCATGGCACGCTCAACTTCAGAAGGCGGTGCGGACAAGGCCAACGCTGTACGTAAGAGTCAGCAAAAGGATCGTAGTTCGCTTGCCAAGGATATTGAATCCCAACAGAAACTTATTGCTAGTCTGAACGACGAAGCAGCTCCAATACGTGCAGAAGTACGCAAAGTCGATGCCGAAGTTGGCCCTATCAAATATATTGCTGCCTTTATCTACGGCACCACACCAGACGCCTCCATGCTCGAACGAGCTGTGACTTGGATCATTATTTTAATTGTTATAGTATTTGACCCACTAGCAGTTATTATGCTACTAGGTGCCCAAATGACTTTCGGTTGGGCAAAAGAACAACAAGAATTGAAAGAAGATACACCTGATCCTTATGTAGCAGATGTTGGCGAGAAACCTACAGCCTATGAGCAGGACGACAGCCCGTTAACTGATGATCAAATTGCACAGATTAAAGAAACTGTTACCGAGTTTGAAGGTGTGCGTGAGCCCGGTGGCGAATGGATACAAACCGGTCCAACATTTACAGTACCAACAGCAGACTCTGCAGAAAATATTTCAGATTTAGAAAAATGGAACAAGATGATAGAGGAAGCTGAAAAAGCTGTTACTCCAGACTCTACAGTTGAAGAACGTGTAGCTAAAGGAGAAACGTACATTGATGGAAACGGACAAGAAGTTTCATTAGAAAAACCAGCACCCACACTTTTATCAGATGTTTTAAAAGACGCTCCAGTTGTCCCGCCATATATGATGGGAATACATCCGGTAGAAGATGCTCTAGTTGAACCAGCTGAACCAGTTGAACAATCTACGCCTACATTGCTATCAAATGTTATGAATAGCAATACATTTGAAGTAGAGTTTGATCCTAGTATAGACCCAAAAAAAAAGACTTACATGATCAAGAACGAATTGGGGCAGATTCAGACAAAGACCAAAGAATAGAATATGTACAAAATTCAGAACAAAATCAAAACACTCTCTGGTCCAGGTTACAAGGTATTAGGCCTGTAGATCAATTATATAAAGAATACAGCGATCATCAATTTACAGATTTTGAAGTTGATCATACAACAGAACCGGAACTAGCAGATTTTGTAGAGCAGACTAAAAAATTAGGACCACAATTTAGTGATTATCCACTAGAAAAAATAGCATACTTTGAAGAGCGAATACATGAACTTAGGAAAAATAACTCTAATAACACCACCGGATAAATTGTTCAATATGAATTTAAGTTACCTGTTGATTAAACCAAGTAATCATATTAAACAACAATTTCAAACTATACTAAGTCAAAGCATAGATGATTTAAACATTTTTGTATTTGATGAACAAGACACTGACATAGGTTGGCTATTAAGTATATGCCAGCAAGTTGATTGCGTAATATTTGATATAGATAATAGCGATTCGATTACTAGACAATTTGTTACATTCATTATATCACAGCCAAATGCTTACTATATCACAAAAGATGATACTACTCCTTATAATTTAATAAGTAAAAACAGAATTTACAACTTAGATTGGATAGTCGAAGAGATTAAAGCTCAACAAGAGGACGATGATAGTGATACACAAGAAGAATAAGGGCACCGGTATTACCGTAAAGGACGGCGAAAACATCAATGTTAGCCTTCGCCGTTTTAAACGTAAAATTGAAGAAGCTGGAACTTTGGACACACTGCGTTCAAAAGAGTTTTATGAAAAGCCCACTACCGAGCGCAAACGTAAAAAAGGTGCCGCCAAAGCACGATGGAATAAAAAATTGCGCGATCAACAATTACCACCAAAACTCTATTGACAAGTTAATCTAGATCTGTTATAATGTTTGTATGCTAACAGACATTATGATAGATTTGGAGACTCTAAATACAACTCCAGACGCCGCCATTCTTACAATTGGTGCTGTAAAATTCGACCCTTTTGGTTCAGAATTAAAAGAGCCCAACATGGAAAGTTTCTATTGTAAAGTAGATTTGGACAGTTGCGATAGAATTGGATTAACTACTAACGATGATACAATCGCTTGGTGGGCCAATCAAAGTAAAGAAGCGCAAGATGCCGCATTTGATCCCGAAGGAAGAATTGATATCGAAGAGGCATTTGCTCGTCTTTATAAATTCTGTTGGGGCGCAAAACGTGTATGGTCAAATGGATCATGTTTTGATATTATCATTTGTGAACACGTATTTCGTAAAATTAATCGAGCTATTCCGTGGAAATTTTGGGAAGTCAGAGATGTGCGTACAGCATTTGATCTTGGCATCAATCCGCAACGACCACCAGTAACGGCCCACCATGCTTTAGAGGATGCGTGGAACCAGGCAGTAGGCATTCAAAATGTTTATAATACATTACGTACCAGTACAACAAGCGGCGGAACATATATTGCTCCGTTTGCAAATCAGAGGTAACAGAAAGGCAGTATATGAAAATTAATTGGAAAATTATTCCTAAGCACACCATTGATGTAGGCAAATTAACAGACCCTTACGAAATTTGCGATTTACTTAAACAACATAAAATTAGAAAATATGTTTATCGTATAAACTACAAAGGTATTGTGCTAAAGTATGGTATGAGTGCAGACAAGTCTCGAAATTACGGGGACCGATTATACAGACAAATTGCCCATTCAGAAAGTTGGGGGGCAAGGAGAAATAACGGTTCTAGTGGCTCCGATTGGCGTATTATAGAAGATGATTTCCATAAACTATACGGATCAAAAATTGACAAAGCAGAAATGAAAATTAAGATTTGGAATTTAACCAATTATCCGTTTGTATCTATTGATCCTACTAAGGAAGTATTTTATGTAGAACAGAATTTAATAGAAACTTATGCTAAAGTAGTAGGCGAAAAACCTATCGGTAACATCAACGACGATGCTAACTATAAACGTAAAGGTTACATTCCAAAAAATTTATTTGGAAATGACGGATTATTTGAGGATTGATATGGACAGTCAAACTAAAGAAGTAATGGATATTCTCCAGGAAGAGTGTGCAGAAGTTATACAAGCGATAAGTAAAATCAGCCGCTTTGGCCTGGACAATTTTAAACCAGGTAAACCTAAAACTAATAGGGAACACTTAGAAGAAGAATTAGGAGATTTACAAGCTATGGTAGATATTTTACAAGAGCTTGATATTGTTAGTTTTTCTAATATAGAACGTGCAGCAGAAGCTAAACGCGAAAAACTTAAAATTTGGTCAAATATCTTCAACAAAGATATTATCAGAGATAAATAAATTTGTAGAGCGCCGTAAGGGCTTTACAAATTTCTTGCTTAAACAAAAGGAGATTATTATGAGCAAAATCATCGGTATCGATTTAGGTACAACAAACAGTTGCGTAGCTATTCTAGAAAACGGAGTAGCAAAAGTTATTGAAAATAGCGAAGGCGCAAGAACAACACCCTCGATCATTGCATATACAAAGGACGAAATCCTAGTTGGTGCAACAGCAAAACGACAAGCAGTCACAAACCCAAAGAATACAATTTACGCAAGTAAGCGTCTTATTGGACGTAAGTTTGAAGAAAAAGAAGTCCAAAAAGACATCGACTTGATGCCATACTCTATTATCAAAGCTGATAATGGTGATGCATGGATCGAGGCAAATGGTGAAAAACTTGCACCGCAACAAGTTAGTGCCGAAGTTTTACGTAAGATGAAAAAGACTGCCGAAGACTATTTAGGCACAACTGTTACTCAAGCGGTTATTACAGTCCCTGCTTACTTTAACGACAGTCAACGTCAAGCAACTAAAGATGCTGGCCGTATTGCTGGCTTGGAAGTTTTACGTATTATCAATGAGCCGACTGCGGCTGCACTAGCATATGGTGTTGATAAAGAATCTAAGAAAGATCGTAAAATTGCTGTATACGACTTAGGTGGTGGTACATTTGATATTTCAATTATTGAAATCGCCAACATTGACGGTGACAAGCAAATCGAAGTTTTATCAACAAATGGCGATACATTCCTTGGAGGTGAAGACTTTGACCAAGTTATCATGGATTATCTAGTCGATGAATTCAAGAAAGATAATGGTATTGATCTCAAGAACGACGTACTTGCTTTACAACGATTGAAAGAAGCTGCAGAAAAAGCTAAGATTGAATTATCGTCAGCACAATCAACTAGTGTCAACTTACCTTATATTACAGCAGATGCTAGCGGTCCTAAGCACATGAATGTAACTATTAGTCGTGCCAAGTTTGAATCTATGGTTGAAAAACTAATCCAACGTTCAATCGAACCATGTAAGATTGCAATGGCTGATGCTAAAGTTACAGCTGCAGATATCGACGAAGTTATCCTAGTCGGTGGCCAAACACGTATGCCTAAAGTTCAAGAAGCCGTTGAACAGTTGTTTAGCAAGGCTCCACGTAAAGATGTTAACCCAGACGAAGCAGTTGCCGCAGGTGCTGCAGTACAAGGTGCTGTTCTAGCAGGCGACAAGACAGACGTATTGTTATTGGACGTAACTCCATTGACATTAGGTATCGAAACAATGGGCGGTGTGTTTACAAAATTAATTAGTAAAAATACAACAATTCCAACTAAACATTCACAAGTTTTCTCAACAGCAGAAGACAATCAACCAGCTGTAACTATTAAAGTTGCTCAAGGCGAACGTGACTTGTTTAAGTATAATAAATTACTAGGAGAATTCAATTTAGAAGGTATTGCTCCAGCAATGCGTGGTACTCCACAAATTGAAGTTACCCTAGATATCGATGCTAATGGTATTCTTAATGTAAGTGCCAAAGATAAAAATACTGGCAAAGAAAACAAGATTACTATCAAATCAGATTCAGGTTTAACTGAAGCTGAAATCCAGCGTATGGTTAAAGAAGCTGAAGAGAATGCCGAATCTGATAAGAAAGCAGCAGAATTGATCCAAGCACGTAATAATGCTGAAGGCACTACACATAGTATCAAGAAAGATTATGACACGTACAAAGATCAATTGACTGAAGATGAGCAGAATAAATTCGATGATGCAGCCAAAGCTGTTGAAACAGCTTGCGCCGGAGAAGACAAGGAAGCAATCGAAAAGTCAGTACAAAGCTTCTTTGAAGCGGCAGGACCAGTTATGGCTAAGAAACAAGCAGCCGAAAGTGCTAAAGCAGAAGCAGATGCTAAAGCAGCTGAATCGGGTGAACAAACTGTCGATGCTAGCTTCACAGAAGTTGACACAGAGAAAAAAGACTAATACAATTAGTTATGTGGGACGCCTTCGGGGTCCCGTACATTCTTGCTTAACATAAGGAGATAAAAAATGGCAACAATGCAATTAAAAACTGTAACACCGGCGGAATTCGCCAACCTAAGTAGAGCCCTAGTAGGGTTTGATCAAATCTTTAACCAAAGATTGCAGCAACTAAATGGTAACTATCCTCCACACAATATTGTGAAGTATAGTGACAGCAAGTATGCAATTGAGGTTGCAGTTGCAGGTTTCAGTAAAAATGAAATCACAGTAGAAGTAGACCAAGATCAATTAATTGTTCGTGGTATACAAGGTGAAATTATAACCGAAGGCAAAGAATATTTGCACAAGGGATTAGCTAGCCGAGATTTTGAACAAAAGTGGACACTAGCTGAATACATGGAAGTTAAAGATGCAGAAGTTAAGGATGGTATGTTAATTATTGAAATCGAACGTATTATTCCAGAATCTTTAAAGCCACGTAGTATTAAAGTTAAATAATCAACCGGGGGAGGCAACTCCCCCTTTCTTAGAAAAGAGAACGTATGTCATCAACAGATGTAGCAATCGACGAAAAAGTCAAAGTAATAATCAGTGAACCAAAAAGATGGAAAGTCATTCTGCTTAATGATGATACAACTCCAATGGAGTTTGTTATCCATATTTTGATGGAAACATTTAGGCATACTAAAGAGACAGCGGCTGAGATTATGTTGCAAGTCCACGAACAAGGTAGCGGTATTGCAGGAATTTATAGTTTTGAAATCGCAGAAGCAAAGGCTGTAGAAGCAACCAATACAGCTAGAACTAATGGACACCCATTACAAATTAAATTGGAAGAAGAATGAGTCTTAGAGATTTAACTAAAGAGGCACATTCTAATGCCGAACGCCAAGAGTTTGTGAAAATATTGTTTTCTGGAACAATTAATCCAAAACTATATGCTACTTTCTTAAAGAATCAACATCCTTGTTACGAATTGTTAGAAGTTTGTGCAATGCCACTCGGACTATTAAATGGTCTACCCGATATCAGACGAGCTCCGGCTATTCTTAGTGACTACAAAGAATTGTGGGATGAAAAAGATGGCGAAGCACAGATGTTGCCAGTAGTCAAAGAATATTTAGATCATATAATGACTATCAAAAATGATCCTCACAGGTTGATGGCTCATATCTATGTTCGTCACATGGGAGATTTAGCTGGCGGTCAAATGATTAGTAAAAAAGTGCCAGGTAGTGGTCGCATGTACAAATTTGAAGATCCTGATACGCTTAAGGCCGCTATCCGTGAAAAAATTAACGATGATATGGCAGAAGAAGCTAATATTTGTTTTGGATTTGCTACTAAGCTATTCAAAGAAATGATGGAACTAGTCGAATATACAGATGAGTAAAGTTTGGGATACTCTAATAAATATTCAGCACTTATTGGAGACTGAATTTGGCCGGACTGGCACTGAAATCTTTGAACCTGGAATGGATCGATTCAACCCACCTGGGTGGATTAATCGTGTATGGACTTCTGATGCTTATCGCCGTGCTCACGTTGATGTGGTTGATGCAAGAGATACAAAAGGACTCTGGATGATGCATTGCTGCATCTTTCCACATACACACAACCCTGCTCCAATTTATGGATTTGATGTGGTTGCTGGTAAGAATAAAATGACCGGTTGCTTTCATGATTTTAGTCCTGCCGGAGATCATTTTCATCCAATGATTGAATGGTTTGGTAAGGAAGTTGCTAAACTAGAATGGCGTAAACCACGCACATTGCCTGATTGGGCTCAGCGTATCTTTACAGAACACATGGTAGCGGCTGGTAATGTTAGTGATGAAACAGAGCTTGATCAAATTACAGATATGGCTAGAAATACACTAGCACACTATCTAGATACAGTAGGTGAAACTAACAATACCGTATTAGATACTACTAGTTTTCAAAACTACTACTGTGATAATCAAAAACAAAATCCACATACACCGCGTGTTATGGCTAGTTTAGGGTTAAATGAAGACGATGTTAAAGTTTTCATACAGGAATGCTTGTTCCCTGAAATAGCATAAATATTGTACTATGCGTGTATTAGACATTATTTCAGAAGCTACATTGATTCCGGGTGAACTTTTTAAAGAAAAGTATCTAGGATGGCGTCCAAACGCTTTACTAACAAAACTACAAAATCCCAACGCTATCTATAGAGAAAAACTTCCAGATGGAAAATATGCAGAAGTTCAAGCAGCTCCAGGCGAATTAGCAAGATTACAACCAGAAATTGAAAAAGCATTAAAAGCACTAAGTGCAAATCCAAATGCTCCGAAACCTAGTTTGTTTCTTAATACTAAAGACGGTCGAAGTGTGCCTTTTTCTAAGATTGAAAAAGATGAATTACAAACAGTTTCCGGTAAAGTTACATCAAATGTTAATGTACAACCTATCGGTATTGGTATTGCCGCAGATCCTATTAATGCGCCAGGAACTAAACCAAAAGACAGGGTAGTATTAACTCCATCCCAAGAAATAAAAAAAGCATTAGATGCTAATAAAGGTATAGTAGCTGGACAGTTGGATCAAGTAATTGCCGATAATGAAATACTTACCAATGCTGGGGAACTAGGAGCCGCAATTAAACAAGCCGCTTTAGAAATATCTCAGGGTATTAATCCAGATCTTAAGAAATACAGCGAACAAATTCAAACAAGAATAGCTGTCGATGCTGGAGAATATCTTGGAATTTTAGCTATGGCTAAAGGTACGGCCAAGTGGACTGGTGATAAACAAAATAAATTTTTAAATTTTTTAGGCACAGCAGATTTTTCTGGATTAACTCTTATTTTCCCTGGAGAACAAAATGCTAGTCTAAGCGATAGCTATGGAGTACAGAATGCTAGCACTGGACAAACGATCCTTATTAGTAGTAAAGGTGGCATTGGTTCAACGGCATCTGGCGCTGCTCCAAGCCTTAAGGGATTAACTATTCCTGATAGTTTAAAGAAAAAGAAAAGAACAGGTAATGCTGTCGATTTCATAACATTAATGCAAGAATCTGCTACTATTCTACAACCGCTAGCTGGCATGAATTTTTTAAACTACTATCATAAAAAAGCACTAGCAGGTACAATGTATGAAGATCTTGCAAATGCAAATGGTGGACATGTATTTACGGCAGAAGATATGGCCGCAATCGATGCTAGTATTAAACGTGGAGTTCCATTGGATCCTAAATTTGATAATATTATCAATTCCAGAACTTTTAAAGCTAAATCTCGTCAAGGTGGAAAACTTGTTTACTGTGCGGCTAAAGATTTAGTCGACATTATAAACACAGTTCAGCCCATGCGAGATTTTAGACCAATTATTTTAGAATTATTGGGTGAAAATTTTGTTCAAATTTTTACCCGAGTTATTAGCGGTAAATTAACCTTCCATGTATTATGGCCAGGTAAAATTGATGGACATGTAGGGCTTTGGACCAAAATTGAAGCGTCTAATCCGTCAGGCGCAGGATTAAGTTTCAAAATAACTGATTAATTTTACCAATCTATTTGCTATTTTTGTTAACCGGTAGTATTATAAATACTATACATGGAAACAATACTTTTACTAGTACTATTACAGATCAAACATTGGTACGCTGATTTTAAAATCCAAACCTATATGCAAACCGTTAAAAAGGGTGTATGGCTGGATCCAATTGGTATGACACATACTAGAGATCATATGCTTGCATCACTAGTAGTTTTATTATTATTCTCATTTATACATGCTATTGCACCATTAACTATATTAATGGTGGTAACATTAGAAGGTATATATCATTATCTTGTAGACTATACTAAAGTTAAGTATGGCTCTAAAGACAACACAACTCCATTATACTGGAATCAATTTGGCCTAGATCAGATGGCCCATCAAATGTCATATCTTATTATGACTTGGTATATTATACTAACAGTTTAATATTAAAGTACTACTTTAATACTCCTCCTTTGTAAGTAAATAAGTTATAGAGGAGCGATACTCATGAAAAAATTACTGGTATTCAGTACTTTCTGCATACTGACTGCAAATTTTGCACACGCAGAATTAGTACAACAATTCAAAGATCCAACATTTAGCGGAAATGGTTGGGCTACCCAAGTGTTGACTTTACAACAAATGGAAATGAATAACAAGGCTGCTAATCAAAGTAAAGTTGATGCCGCCGCCGCACAGGCTAAAGCTGATGCCGCAAATACTCCGATATCTAAATTTATGAGTTTGTTTAGTAGCCAAGTATACAGTCAACTTGCTACACAGTTGAGTAACAATTTGTTTTCAACTTGCAAAGATTCCAGTGGAGCGGCTATTCCAGGATGCAATCCAGCTACAACAGGAACATTTAACGTAGATGCTAATACTACTGTTAACTGGTTCAAAACTGTAAGTGATCCTGCTTATAACGGACAAAGTAGTGTTACATTAAAAGTAACAAATAAAGCAGACGCTAGTCAAAACACAACATTAACTGTGCCTATTGCCAGTTTTGCATTTTAAGGAGAGCTAGATAAATGAAAGTATTAAAATTAACAGCACTAGCCCTTGCAATAGCAATGATGGCAGGTTGCAGTACAGTACGCCCATTGGGTAAAGTAGACATTCAAGATCAACCTACTGTCAGTAAGAATATGACAAAGGAAATTGATCGACTACCGTCACCAGATGGAGCTCCGATTGCTGTAGCTGTATACGGATTCAAAGATCTAACAGGTCAACGTAAAAATAGTCAAACACTAAGTTTGTTCAGTACAGCCGTTACACAAGGTGCTGAAGCATACATGATTAAGACTCTACAAGAAGCTGGCAATCGTCAATGGTTTACAGTTGTAGAACGTGTTGGCCTGGACAACTTGTTAAAAGAACGTCAAATGATCAAACAAACTCGTGAGATCTATGAAGGACAAAATGCAAAATTATTACCTCCATTAACTATGGCTGGTGTAATTATTGAAGGCGGTATTATTGACTACAATAGTAACGTTCTTACAGGCGGCACAGGAGTAGCTGTATTTGGAATTGGTCCGTACACGCAGTATACACAAGATCAAGTTGTCATCAGCTTGAGATTAGTAAGTGTACAAACTGGCGAGATCTTAACAACAGTAACCATTGAAAAGAATTTGTTGAGTACACAAGATGGTATTACAGCATTAAAATTCTTTAATCAAAATACAGACAGTTTTGAATTTGATTCAAGCCAAAGTTTCAATGAGCCAGGAAACTATGCATTGCGTAGTGCCATTGAACAAGGTGTTGTTGAATTGATTAAGAAAGGCGAGCGTCAGGGACTATGGCGCTTCAAGACTAGTGTTGTAAATCCAACACCTGTTGAAAATCCCACACCTGAAGTGTTGAAAAAATAACAGCGGAGTATTTCTTTTAGATACTTCATATTAAATATTTTAGTAAAGGTAGGTTTGTAGAAGTTTATTTGGGTTAATAGCCCGCGGAGAGTAACAAAAATGAAAATAAAAATAATAGCAGTAGCCACAGCAATGATCTTGGCACAAACTGCATGGTCACAAACAGCGCCAACAGCGCCAACAGCAACAGTTATACCAGCGGCCGTACAAGCCACTGATGCTAATTTTGTCGCAGGCGTAACAACGGCATTAAGCAATGCTACAACCAACATTGTTTACTTACAGCAAAGTGGTAGCACTCCAACTGTAAGTATTACACAAGATGGCAACAGCAATAAAATTGGTTATGGTAACGGAACAGCTAACCCTGTTATGTTGAATGGTAGTAATCAAACTGTAAATATTATTCAATCAGGAAATTTGAATAGTGTAAACACTTTGACATTGACCACAACTAGTGGTAGTAGCACAGTAAGCCTATTACAAAACGGCAATAGTAATTCAGCAAACATTACTTGTGTTACATGTAACGCATTTGAAGCTAACTGGCAATTTACTGGTAATAGCAATACACTAAACTTCCAAGGCAACGGTGCTAACTTAATCAGTGGTGCTAATGTTCAAGGAAACGGCAATACTATTAACAGCTTAATGACTGGTGACGGACATCAACAGTTAGTAGATGTTAGCGGTAACAACAACACAATCAACTTAACACAAACTAGCGCAACCGCTAGCAGTATTAATTTGGCTCAAACTGGTACAGGCACTACTTTTAATATCAGTCAAACAGGCACATATAGTAACGTAGCAAATATTCAAGCAACTGCTAACGGCGGTAGTTTTAATATTACACAACATAGTCACTAAGGAGTAGCTGTGAAATGTTTTGCCCTTTCATTGTTGTTAGTCGCAACAGCGGCTGTGGCGGACATTGGTTCGGTAACGGATGTCACTGGAATTGCCATTATTAAACGTGGCAGTTCCAGTGTCGCTGTGTCGAAAGGTACTCTGATTGAAATGAATGATCGTGTAGAGGCAAAAGCAGGCGAAGTAAAGATAGTATTCAAAGACGATACAACCGTGCGAGTCACGGCAAGTAGCGCATTAGTCATAGACGATTTCGTTTACGATCCTAAAACTAAGGGTGGTAAACTTGGCCTCAAGGCCGCAGAAGGCACAGTACGTTATGTGTCTGGTAATATTGCTCACAATAATCCAAACAGCGTGAACATCAAAACCCCCACAGCCGCTATTGCGGTTCGTGGGACCGATTTTGTTATGGCGGTTGGCGAAACAGGTGCAAGTACTGTTATTCTTATGCCAACTTGTGAAATAGAACATAACATTAATTTAAAAGGCTTAATCTGCGGTAGTGGTGCTATTGATGTAGAATCAGGCGGGCACATTATACACATGACTAAACCTTATGAAGCGGCAATGGTAATGAATCAAGACGATGCACCAATGGGCCCGGTAGTTGTTGACCTAGGCGGCGCTCCTATTGGTAATAACTTGATGATAACTCCACCTAAGACCCCAACTGGTATGACTATTCAGCAGGCCGCAAGAAGTGCCGCTGAAAAAACAGGTGACGTTAAAAAGAAAGAAAGCGTAGATAAAAAAGAAGATAACAAACAAGCACAGGGTCCTGAAAATAGCAATCCAACTAGTGGCGAAGCGGCCGCACAACAACAGCAACAACGTCAGCAACAACAAGCACAGTCTAGTGAACAACAGCAACAAGAACAAGCGGCTTTGTTAAACAAAGTTATCGATACCAATGCTCTTAAAGCCGCAGGTGTAAATGTTAGCAATGCTATCAGCGGTGATCCTAATGTATTTGAAATACACAAAGACAACAATGCTACATTACAACAATTAGGTTGGGGATATGCTAGTCTAAGTGCTAACGGCCATAATTATGCTAACATAGCATTACCAACAGATAGTCAAGTACTAGTCATTGTAACACAAGATCGTGTTACTGATGCTTATAATTTTTCTAGTAGTACAAAAGCCTATGGCAGTATTGTAATCAATCAGAGTTATAAATGAAAAGATTTTTAATCTGTTTATTCGCCATGCTAGGAATTCACATTGGTGCTTTAGCCGCTGGTGAGTTGCCTGCCGGATATTTAGGCAGTGTGTTAAATTATTCTTACGGCACACAAGTATATAACTATTCATTTACACCTACAACAACAGGAGTAGATTATGTAGGTTTTGCTTTTAGACAAGATCCAGGATTTTGGACATTTACTAATCCAAACGTAACAGCTGGTAACTCGTCTACTAATTTATTGATTAATGGTAACTTACAATACGGCGGCGGTTTGTCAGTAAACACTACAAATTATGGAACACAGTATATTCAAGCACCTAGCGATTGGGGAGTATGGTATCAAACAGGTATCTATCCTAGTGCGGCTGGCTATTGGAGTCCAGGACAATGGTATGATGGTGCTGTAGGATCATACGATGGTATCTATCAAGGTATTAATGTAACAGCCGGAACAACTTATCATATCAGTTTTAGTTTATCAGGAACTAATCCTAGTAGTAATCCTAGTATCGAAGTAGGAACCTACATGGGAACTTGTGCGGCTGGTACAAGCATTTTTACTTGTGTGCCAAACACAAGTGCTAGTATGAGTGCTATTGCGGCACCACAAGCAACACAGTCAGTAGGAGGTGCTCCTCCTCCACCGCCTCCAACCAGTAGTGGTCCAGTGTTTACAGATTTAAGATTTGGTCGTTACCAAGTAGCAGACAGTCAATGGAACGTTAGTTCTTGCACACAGACAAACACTTGTCAAATTTATAGCACTAATCCGGGAACTGCTTATAGAATACCTTGGACTAGCGGACAATGGAATTGGCAACCTGGACAGTACATTCAATTTTCAACCACAGGGAATTCTGCTAATCCATACGAAGCAAAAGTCTATAATAGTGATGGAACACTGGCAGGAACGCTTGGCACAGGACATATATTAAGTATGGGTACCGATACTAGCGGTCACTCGCTGTTTTTCTTTGTAGGCAACGATAACAATACAGGACAGTTATTCAGCACTAACTACGGTTTCTCAGGTAACGGAGGTTATACTTGGACTGGCACATTAAATCCTAATACTTCGCAAGTTGATACATTTGCCAGCTCAGGATCTACAACGCCACTAGCTTCTGGACAAACAGCAGGAGGCGGAAGTTCAGCACCTACTGTAACTGGAACTACAACAACTAATTCTACAACTACAAGCTCAAGTGTTGGCTCTACAACTACAACTAGCAATCAGTATATTTTTGATAATAATTCATATACAGTAATTGGAACTAGTACTCCTACAACTGTAACTGTAAACATAACTCCAATAACAACTACAACTTATAGCGATGGTTCTACAACAACATCATCTGGCACTACAACTAGCACACAGTCTACTACTTACAACTATACAGTAGTTGGACCAATACAACCACCAACTAGTCCTTATATAGGAACTAACACAAATGGAGTTTATATAACACAGTCTAGTGGTAGTGCTAATCAAGTAACGGCTAATCAAAGTGGTCATGATAATTACATGGAATTGAATGTAACTGGATCAAGTAATACAGTTCATGCTGGGCAAGGTTACACATTTAATACAATAGGTATTGCTAGTGAATCTTTAACGGCCAGCAATTATAATGTATTAGGTTTGTCAGTTACTGGCAACAGTAATAATATTACAACTACACAATTAGGTACAGCTAATAGTGCAATTATAAATGTTGCAGGTGGAACTAATACTATAACTGTTGCACAAAATGGCAACAACAATCAAGAGTACAATATTATCAATGGTTCAGGCAATGCACTATCAGTTAGTCAAACTGGCAACAATCATATTGCCGCGGTTAACTTATATGGCAATAGTAATGTGGCCACTGTAACACAAAATGGTTCCGCTCCAATGGGTGCTGTTTTAAGTTTAACAAATGCTGGCGGTCCCAACAATATCAATGTTGTACAAACTGGAACAATTAGTCAAAACTTTAGTTTACAGCAAACTTGTACTAACGGAGCAGGCTGTATGGCAACTGTTACACAAGGCCATTAATGATAGTAATGTTTAGTTTACCTATATATGCTAAAGAGTATAAAATATACGCAGACGATGTTGGAGATTATATTCAACAATGCGGCGGGGAGTTTTATCTGCGAAAACATGATGTTGAATTTGTAGTAGAAGAAAAATACAGAGAATTTGTACTAATTAAATATCCATTTTTAGAACAAGTTCCGTTAGTCTATTGATAAATAAAGTACGGGCACAAAGATAAGGTGTCGTGGGAATCCGTAATCCACAGTGGAACGCAAGTTCCATTTTTTACCTCAGGAGGACAAGACTATGAAACAATCGAAATTAGTTCGTAAGTTGTACAAGGCTTGCTTCCGACACGATGAAGATGCAATTATGGAACTTCGTAAAGAAGAATTCCGTAAGATACTAAAGCACCGCGCCGAAGGCAAACCATTTGATACAAAGTGGACGGTGGTTAGGATTTAATAAATCTGTAACATAAGCACTACGATACTGCGATAAATATTGGATGACACCGAAAAATTATCGCAGTATTTTTATTTCTGATGTACACCTCGGCACACGTGACTCACAAGCGGCCAAGCTCAACAACTTTCTTAAACACAACACCTGCGAAACACTATATCTTGTAGGAGATATCATTGATGCGTGGAAAATCCAACAAAACAAATGGCGATGGAAACAAGCGCACACCAACGTTGTTCGACGTGTGTTGGGTCACGCTAAACGTGGTACTCGTGTTGTATATGTTGCTGGTAATCATGATGAGTTCTTAAGACCGATGATACCATATGGATTTAGTTTTGGACTTGTTGAAATACATAATCAAACAGAACATATTGGTGCAGACGGCAAACATTATCTTGTCACACATGGAGACTTGTTTGATGGTATTACTCGTCTTGCTCCGTGGCTTGCATTTCTAGGTGACAAGTTATACGACCTAGTATTAGAATGGAATAGCAAGTTTAATTGGATACGCCACAAGTTAGGCTTTGGCTATTGGAGTCTTAGTAAATATCTCAAGCATAAAGTTAAGAAGGCAAGCGACTTTATGTTTCAATTTGAAACCAACATAGCACGTTATTGTAAAAAACGTGGATTCGATGGTGTAATATGTGGACACATACATCACGCAGAAATCAAAACAATAGATGGCGTCATTTATATGAATGATGGCGACTGGGTTGAAAGTTGTACAGCACTAGTTGAGCATCATGATGGTCAATGGGAAATAATTACATGGACACGAGAAAATGACAAAGACGATACTGATAATAACGGATAATCTTCCGGATCAAATAAATGGCGTTGTCACTACGTACAAAAATATTGAAGCGTGTGCGCTTCTGGACGGTTATAACGTTGTTTTTCTTCATCCCGGGTGGTTCAGCTATATTGATTGCCCTGGCTACAACGAAGTCAAGATTAGCTATCCCAGGAATATGGGCAAGAAGATTGCGTCGGTCGATCCGGATTATATCCATATCGCCACAGAGGGTCCTCTTGGCTTGTGGGCTAGAGCATATCTTTCATTGGCTAATATTCCTCACAATACCGCTTATCACACTAAGTTTCCTGAAGGGCTCAAAAAGTTATTTGGAATACCTGAGTCTCTTACTTGGCGTTTTGTCAGATGGTTTCATAAACATAGTGGCAAAGTTTTAACAACAACAGACTCGATGGTTGCCGAACTAAAGGCACATGGATTTGACGGAGAAGTTATTCCATGGACACGCGGTGTTGACCGTGAAATCTTTACTCCTGATTTAAGAGAAAAAGTGTTAGCAAAATACTTATTATGCGTTAGTCGTGTTAGTAAGGAAAAGAATTTAGAAAAGTTCTTTGAATTAGATTATCCAGGTTATCTAAAAATTATGGTAGGCGATGGTCCTATGTTAGAAACTTATAAGAAGCGATATCCTGATGTACACTTTACAGGATTTAAGACAGGTGTAGATTTAGCCAAGTATTATGCTAATGCTGAAGTGTTTGTATTTCCAAGTCAATGGGAAACATTTGGTATTGTAATGATTGAAGCAATGGCTTGCGGAACTCCTGTGGCTGCTTACCCGTGTCAAGGCCCCGAGGATGTTGTCGATCAAGGTATGACGGGTTTTATGAACGATAGTTTAGAAGACGCTGTTACTGCTTGCTTACAGTTAAACAGAGAACACGTAGAGAGTTATAGCCAGCGTTGGACTTGGGAACGTGCTTGGGCAATATTTAGAGACAATTTAATCCCTGCTAAATAGTAGTAGTTAATGAAAGGACACAGACATGGGAATAGCAGAAGTAATAGTCTACGGATTCTTCACAGCATTTGGCTGGTGGGGTGCAAATCACTACGTAATTGAACCATACTTTCCTCCGCCAATCGAGCGCAAAGACGAAACAAAGAAGCAAACAGATGGAACAAAAGAAAAAAACGTGGATTGATCACTACGAACGAATCTTCGACAATGTATTAAGAGTCCTGTGGCTAATATTATTAGTCACTTGGATTTACACAGAACACAAGTTGTAAAATGAAACCCACCATTGCTCTTTTCCTGTACGATCCTAAGTGTAGTGTACAGTCGGGCAATGGTGTCATTCGCGCATTACAATCCGATTACAATTTTAAAATTTTCAGCATCAATCCTTTAGAAGATAACTTCTTCGACGATGTGGACATAATAGCAGTTCCCGGCGGCTTTGGAGATGCTAACACATTTGATCGAGCATTTAAGCATAATGGAGATCGGGTACGTAATTTTGTTAAGAACGGTGGCAAGTATCTTGGAATTTGTATGGGTGCATATTGGGCAGGATTAAATTATTTTAATATGCTTGATAGCGTTGATGCTGTGCAGTACATAACACAACCCGGGACAGATACACGCAGACCACATGCAAAAGATTTGTTTGTACTATGGCGCAATCGTCCTGAACGTATGTTTTTCTATGATGGCTGTGCATTAGTTGGTAACAGTAAAAAATTTGATACTATAGCAAGATACAGAAATGGCGATGCTATGTCGATAATACAGGGTAATATAGGCTTAATAGGATGCCATCCAGAAGCTGAACAATTCTGGTACGACAGTTATAGCTATATGCGAGGCAAGTATACTAGCAAACACGATTTACTTTTAGACTTTGTAAACCAGCTAAATACTGGATGAGATTAAAAGAATTCGCACCCCAACAAATTCCACCATTAGCCCAAGATCCGTTAGGCAGTGTACTAGAACAGACTGCTAAAGCTGCCGGTATCGTCGGCGTTGAACTAGCACAGCTACTAGCACAATGCCACGTAGAAACAGTTGGCTATCAGACACTTAAAGAGCTTCCTAATAAGTGGCAACAGAACTACGAGCCGCCATCAAAAACTGCCACAATGTTAGGCAACACACAACGCGGTGATGGGCAAAAGTTTATCGGTCGAGGATTCATTCAAGTAACTGGTAGATACAACTATACACAGTTTGCACAAAACTCAGGTATTGATGTTGTGTCGCATCCGGAGCTACTTGAAAAACCAGCTACAGCCGCAAAAGCAACTGTTGACTTTTGGTTGAATCGTGTTCGCCCAATGATTAAAGATTTCGCTAATACTAGTGCAGTAACTAGTATCATTAATCATGCTAAAAAAGGTGCAAGTGAGCGCAAAGCGGCATTCAAACAGTATGTGGCTAAATTGCCAGACGCTATGCAACCTGATACAAAACTAGCGCAGGCGTCTACTAAATCACAAGGACAAGGAGCAACTCCTACTCCAAAATCAAATATGTCACAGGATTTAGCCAAGGCACAAAAACAAGCTACTAAGGCTGTTGTACAACCTGTATCATCTAAAACTGTTGCACCTCAACCTGGACAGCCAGGATACGTGCCACCAGGCTATAATCCAAATAAACCGGGCAGTGGAATTTATAAGGACCCTAACTATAAAGAGCCCACAGGCGGAGATCCATTAGATGCTATGCTTAAATTAAAAGGTTTAAAATAACATGACCAAAGATCAAATTAAAAAAATAGTTTGGAATCCTTGGACAGCACTAATAACGCTGTCCGTTATTTTAGCAGTTCGTATAGCAGATCCTAGCTTTGTAGAAAGCGTAAGATTGCGTTACTTTGATACACTTGTAACTAGTCAACCAGCAAAAGACATTCCAGTTAGTGTAGTCAATATAGACGAAGCTACATTAGACAAACTAGGACAGTTTCCATTTCCTAGAGATTATTATGCAAACATAATTAAAGACTTGTATGCACACGATGCTGGACTTGTAGTGTTCAATGTGTTGATGCCCGAGAAAGATCGCTTTAAGCAAGATGCTATACTAGGCAAGGCTATGGAACAGTTTCCAACAGTATTGCCAGCAGTAGCAGGTCAAAAGAATAAAAATGAAAGTCACGGCAGTCCTGTACAAAAAGTAGGACAAGATCCTGCGGGTAAAGTAGTTGAATATCCTGGCTTACTATCCAATGTAGAACCGCAAAGTAGTCTTGCCGCTGGCGTTGGTATTGTTAATACGTTTCCAGAAATAGACGGTGTTGTCCGTCGTATGCCATTAGTTATTATGGTAGGTGAAGATCTATACCCTAGTTTAGCAATGGAAACATTACGTGTGGCCGCTGGCGATACACGCATACAAGTTAAGATTGGCGAAGACGGTGTCGAAGCATTACGTGTTCCTAAATTAAGCAAAATTAATACAGACAGTCTAAGTCGCGTATGGATTGATTGGAGTGCAACTCCTAAAGAATACAGTTATACAGAACTTCCTAAATCATTTGACAAAGGTATTGTTATTGTAGGGCTTAGTGCCGCAGGGTTGGCTAATCCGGTTGCAACAGCACGAGGGGAAGTATGGCCGCAATACTTACAAGCCGCAACACTAGGTACAATGCTTAGTGGCACAACCATACAGCGTCCTGATTGGGCAGATCGTGCTGAAATTTTAGCCCTAGCAGTATTGGGCATAGCTTTACTCTTTTTAACAAGGTGGACTTATGTTGGACTTATTAGTGGCGTTATCGCTATCGGTATTTTGTATCCTGTATCTCAGTATATGTACTCGCATTATCTTTGGCTTGTTGACATTACTGCCATTAGTGTTGGTATTGTTCTTGTTCTGCTTCATGCTTACGGTGTTAAGTTCGTAAGCGAGTTCTTACAGAAACAACAAATTAAAAAACAGTTTGGAAGTTATCTAAGCCCAGACTTAGTTGCTAAACTACAAAAGAATCCTGAACTACTAGTCTTAGGCGGAGAAGAACAAGAACTTAGCATCATGTTTACCGATGTTCGTGGTTTTACTAGTATCAGCGAATTTTACGGTAAAGATGTACAAGGACTTACTAAGATTATGAATCGCTACATGACAGCGATGACAAAAACAATCTTAGAAAATGATGGTACACTAGACAAGTACATTGGTGACGCACAGATGGCCTTCTGGAACGCACCATTGGACAACACAAAACATTGTAAAGACGCTGTTAAGGCCGCACTTGAAATGTTAGGGAGTTTGGATGGGTTTAATAGAGAAATTGCTGAGGAAGGTACTCCTCCCTTTGGTATGGGTATTGGCATTAACACCGGGGTTGTTGTGGTCGGTAACATGGGTAGTGAACAGCGTTTTGATTACACCTGTCTTGGAGATGCGGTCAATCTTGCTAGCCGACTAGAAGGACAGAGTAAAAATTACGGGGTTTTAATTGTGTTAGGACCTGTGACAGCAGAACGTGTTCGTGACGAATATCCTGTATTTGAATTAGATAATATCGCTGTTAAAGGCAAAAAGGAAGGAGTTACTATCTACACTGTAGAAACAAGCTCACTAGGACATGAAGAATTCTTGAAACACTACTATTCGGGTGATTGGCCTAAGGCATTACAAATGATTGATTACTGTAAAGGACAACATCCAAATATGAAAGACTATTACAGTATTATGGAGCAGAGATTGCAATCAGGTAAGCCCGCAGACTGGGCCGGAACTTATGTAGCAACTTCTAAATAAGATCGGTTCTGACTATACTAGCAAGTCCTACTAGACTAAAAAGTCTTAGCCACAGATAGCCAATATCAAATTCAAACCAACGACGGCTTAATCTTACGCTAGCTGGATTAAGATGATGGTTGTTATGTAGTTCTTCGCCGCCGATAACAATCCCCCATGGAATTAAATTCCTGGATTGCTCCCTGGTTTCGCCATTGCGATAACCCCACCAGTGACCCAAGCCATTTATGACACCAGCGGCCCAAAAAGGTATCCATAACATTTGCACACCCCACACTAATAATCCCCACGGTCCAAAGAACAGGCAGTCTATGACCAGCATTAAAAGAATACCGAGGCGGCTATGGGGTGTATAAATGTTACGCTCCATCCAATCGTCTGGCGTTCCTACACCAAACTGGTTAACCATGTCTGTGTCTTTACTAGCATGATGATACAGCAATGCGCCTTTAGTGAATACTGTCCAGACACCGAATACGTGTGGACTATGCGGGTCACCTTCTTTATCGCTGTAAACGTGATGCTTACGATGTATCGCTACCCACTGTTTAGTAATCTGTCCTGTGGTTAACCATAGCCAAAGACGGAAGAAGTGACTTAAAATTGGGTGGAATATAATTCCTTTGTGTGCTTGTCCTCTGTGTAAGAACAGAGTAACAGCAACAATAGTAATGTGTGTTACTACTAGGGTGTATATAATTGGATTCATTATATACTTAGTCTATCTTATTACTGCTCGATTGATTACCTTCGTTGAAGGGTTTTTCTACTTCGGCATTGTCAAATCTATTGATTTGCTGTTCAGCCAATATACGCTCGTGTTCAATGCTTTTACCACGTAATTCCATAACTGTTTCGACTTTTTGATTTAGTCTAATCAAATCGTTATCCAACAT
>Ga0207955_1000052_pt1 | contig 45467 bp, 58 predicted proteins | sample CryBogCBE29Jun09_FD_184563 | JGI IMG/M metagenome (GOLD analysis project Ga0207955, IMG submission 184563) | Freshwater microbial communities from Crystal Bog, Wisconsin, USA - CBE29Jun09 (SPAdes) (version 2) | ecosystem: Environmental > Aquatic > Freshwater > Lake | place: Crystal Bog... | reverse complement strand
GTATATATTAAAGTTTTAAAAGAGAGATTTGATTTTTTTAATCTTTTTTTAACTTTTTTCATAAAATAATACCAAATTCATCACAGAAGCTAAAGACTTCTGTGTTTTCTTTGGTTTTCAATATAAAAAATCTATGAAGTCGGAGGAAATACTTGGATGCTCTATAATTGAATTTAAAAATTATATACAAAACCAATTTAAAGATGGAATGTCTTGGGAAAATAGAAAAGATTGGCATTTAGATCATAAAATACCGGTGTCTTGGGCTACAAGTGAAGATGAAATAATACGTCTAAATCATTACTCAAATTTTCAACCATTATGGGTAGTTGAAAATTTGCGCAAAGGAAATAGATGGTGTGATTAAAAGCCGCTGAAGATATCAAGGACAACTGATAACCTCTTATTAATCTCTGGGAGACCCAACGGAGCAATAATTGAGTTAATAGGAGATAAGATACACTTAGAGAACTGCGTTGTTAAATCAATCTCTGGTGCCATCTCAATAGGATATGAACCTCTGATATAAGCAAAAATGTCATTAACTGATTTATTCTTACAATAATAATATTTAATCTTAGTTCCAGATTTGATAAACTCATACTTTTCCTGTAATGATTTATTTTTATATAATAAGTGGTTAAAAAAAGCACTTGCCTTTACAGCGAAGTGAGCACCTGTTACAAATTCTAATTTATCTTTATCATTTAGAACTTTTTCCTCATAATTTGAACAAGATGATTGCATCGCAATTTCATCAAGTCTATCAGGAACACATAAGTCAAATTCCTTTCTCAAATTCTTAACCAATTTTAAAAGTTCTTTGATGTTAAATGTGTCTGGATTGGTAAATAGATATTTAATGATACCTACAATTTTATCACGAGCGAACGCTGGGGTAGAAGACCTAACCAACTCAACACCTTTTGGATACAAATATGATAACCTATCAAATGGAATTCCATCTTCATAAACAATATGTTGAATATATTTCTTTTTAGCAATATTAATAATTGATTCAGAAATTCTTTCTAATTCAAAGTCCTCTTTATTTTCAACGCCATATCTAGCAGCGTGATCTTCCAATTTTTGTTTAAAATATCCAGCATATCTAAAATAGTCAATACCATGAATGAAATCTAATTCATTTGACCAATTCCAGAATACTTTTCTATTTTCTAATTCAAGAGACTTCATATCTCTGTTTTTAACAAATGAGCCATCTATTACAAGTGTATCGACATTATTTGAATCTAAGAAGGATTTTAAATCAGATACTTTTTCAAAGGTTCCTAAACAGTTAGGATTTTTTACAGACGGTAACTCACCGTGTTTATACAAAACTACAAATGTGGATTTTAACTTATCTATATTATCAAAAATAAGATTCCTCCATTGTGAGTGATCCATAGCTGGTTTGAATGATACAAAAAGTGAATTATGTACTAAAATATCATTTGCAATGAATGTGTGTGTTGTATCATCAACCTCTACATCATACACATATTCATCTTCAAATTCACCAATCATTTCACATGATTCTACTTCGTCAAATTCATAAGATAACTTACTCATATTTTGATATCATTTTTAATATTTCTTCTATAGTTGGTAATTTACTTTCCCATATAACTATTGTTCTTATATTATATTTTTCTTCCAAAAGTTTAATTTTTTCATTATCATTCTTCCATATATCTTTAGCTTTTATGGTATTAAACGGTATTGGTTCATCTTCTGGTCCGAATATATCTGGATTTCCATGAAATAAATCACCATTATATTCTATATTTAGATTTATATCTGAAATAAAATAATCTAAATATACCCATCTCTTACCCAAATTTTTACCATATTCTTTACCATTTTTATTATAAAAATATGTTTTATATTTATTACTTAATATTTTATCTAATTGCTCAAAATACTTTTGTGATGATTTTGAAACAATTGATGTAGAATTCAATTTTGAATAGAACTCTAATATTTTCTCATTAGCTATTTCTTCTGATTTATATCTTTTTAAATACACTTCAAAAGTATGTGATTTAGATTTACATTGATTATTCCAAAATTCCTTTCCGTGTTTTTCTATAACATATGATTTGCTTTTAGTTGTCTTTTGTTTTTCTATATAGTCATTCCATTTTATAATTCCGATATTTTCACCATATTTTTTAATCATAATATCTAGCGTTATTGACCTAGATTTATTATATTCATCAAATTTATCTTTTGTCCAACCATATTTTTCCATTTTATATTCAAACTTATTAGTTAAAGATTGTTTATTACAATATGTTTTCCATTTTTCTTTACCTACTTCTTCTCCCCATTTTTTAATTAGGTTATTTTCAGTTATTGCATATTTATCTTTGATCCAATTAACAGAAACATCATCAGGTATATCAAAAGCATATCCTGTAATATAATTCATTTGATTAAAAACTCTAGATTTATTTTTTTGTTGATATTCTGGATATTTTTTAGTTAAACAATCTTCGCATATAGATAAGAAATATTCTTTATCTAAATATTTTGAAGATAAGCATGATTTTTTTTTTAGTTTTAATTGTTTACCTTTGTCAATTAAAAATGTAGAATCATAATAATATACTATATCATTACAAATTCTACATTTTGGTGAGTCTATGAAATATTTGTTAAATATTTTAGAGTATTCTTCTTTAGAGTTATTTTTATTAAACCATTCAATAAATTCTTTATTTAGTTCCATTTTATACTGATACTTTTATCTGTATATATTAATTTTTTAAAGTCAATATTTTATCTGTTTTTAAAATATTTGATGGTTTAACCTCTATTTGAAGTCCGTCTCTAAACACAATCATAGAATGATCATTGGTTACTATAATTTCTTTACCAGAAGATGTTTTTAATCTCCATTTAGGTTTAGTTACTTTGTGTCTTATTATACGTTTTACCGGTGCATAATATAATTCATTATTAGAATAATTAAGTATTTTATCCATGGTTATTACTGACTCGTGTCCTTTTAATGTTTTTCCACCAGATCCATTTATAATATTTTTGTTATACCAATTTTCAATTGTTGATTCTCCATCTTCGGTTCTTATAATTGACATACCATCGGTGCTGTCCGTATCAGCATAAATACTTACTTCATCAGGCTTTGTTATTTGAGTCACATTCCTTATACACATATTTCTATGTAACTCCGTATCAAGATGCCAATGATTATACCAATAATCTTCATTATCATGATTCATGGTCTGTGTCAAGTTACGTCCTTCGGCAGTAATGCTTCCAGCAACATTCTCATTGAAGAGAATGAAGTAGGACGTGGCGAATGCGCCGTAACTCCCATTTAATACAAGTTTCAAAACATTTTTGCCCCTCTATTTTCATAGAGGGGCTTATCTAGCAAGCTGAAGAGCGTTGAAATAATCAACTTCCTTCTTCAGCTCGCTCGCTTGTTTTTTTAGTGACTCTATTTTTTTTAACTTTTCTTCTTTTGTCATACCTATTTGTATGTAAATAAATTAAAAATGTTTAAGATAAAATCATAAAACCGGAATCATATGTATCAAATCCGACTCTATTTTTTAACTGAGGTATTTTCCAATCAAGTATTTCTCCAAAATTTCTTATATACAAATCTGATGGACATTTATCTAATTTTATAAATTCGTTATTATCTTTAATATTAATTATCATTTCTAACATTTCTATTATATTTAATTTGTTTAACTCCCAATCATCTTCCCATATAAAAATTATATCTATTCCCTTTTCAATTCCTAATTTTTTCTTTTCGAAGTGATACATATTATCTTTTAAATTGGATGAGTGCCAGTAGACTCCATTAAATTCTATTCCTAATTTTATATTTGGCAAATAGATGTCAATTTCTTTCCCGTCTAATATTTTCTTATTTCCTACTTCTATATCACTATCGTAAAGTTTTTTTATTATATTATATAAATCTATTTCCATAGAGCTTTGATATTTCTTATTACATTTTGTACAAACTACACTACTATCATTTGTCCTATTTAATATCATAGTTTTAGATATTTTAAACTCTAACAAACATTTATTGCATTCAAAATAATAATATGATTCGTCACTTCTAATATGTTCAATTCCGTATTTTAGATATCTTTCTTTGAATTTTGTTCGTTTAGATAAATTAGATTTTTCAATATTTGTATAATAAAACCCATATCTTTCCAATTTCGTTTTTATCATTTTATTTGTATTGTTATAATTTTCATTACCATATCTTTCTAATTTTGTTTTCTTATTTTTATTGATAGTTTGATTTATATAATCATCACCAGCGTTCTTCCAAAATTCTTTTATCTTGTTGATGTTATTGTAATTCTCGTTACCGTATTTTTCTTTTTTTGTTTTCTTAGACAACATTTTGACATCATCATTTTTCACAGGTGAATGGTGTCCATATATTTTAATATTGGTTTCGAAAGCTTTTGGTCTATTGTTATAATTTTCGTCTCCGTATTTTTGCAATTTAGTTACTTTATTCTTTTCAAAATTATTATAATTTTCATCACCATACTTTTCCAGTTTTGTTTTTTTAACTCGAAGGTATTTCTTAGGATCATTAACATTACAATAAAATGAACATGTTTTTCTATACCCTTTATTTTTTGACCTAAAGAGAACCTCTTTACCACAATAACAAGTAGGAATTTGTTCTAAATTATTTTCATAATGATATATGATTCTTATATAGTCTTTGGGCCAATCTAATCTTAGATTAAATTTTATTATGAAGGATAAAACTTCGGTTTTTAAAGATATGTTTTTTTCGATTTCTAATTTTGTCATATATCTATATATTAGAAAATCAACCCTCCGCAGTAGTTATATTATCCCCAATTGTGAATATACACCCAGCTTTGTGTCCTGGTAAATCTTTTATTAGTAAGTAATCATTATTCATTTTTTAAAATCTCTTAGTCCATTCGGAAATTCAGCATTGTAGATTTCAGTAGCAATTCCTTCACCTTGTGTATTGAAGTTGATTAAGATTCCATAGTTGAAAGAGCTTCCGAAGAAATGTCTAATTAATTCTTTCATATATGTATCTTCTACTTCAAGTGTGTTCATATCTTGCCAGATATGATTAGTATGTAAATTAACTTTAGCTAATGTATCAAATACAATAGGATAGTTTTCATCAATCTCAGGTATATATTGTTTATATTCTAATATTCTTTGTTGATCTTCTATTCTATCAACATAGATAATAGAGGTATCTTCCATTATTTTATTATACAATTTTCTAGACAATATCACATTCCAAACACTAAGTCTTGGCATGAATTGAACGGTAAGATTATACTCACCAGTAATGGAACTTCGTTCATTATAGACTGTATTAACATCTCTATTGAAGTAGCTATATATTAGGTCATAATCTTTTTGATTCTTGGTTAACAGTGAGATAAAATCAGATTTGATATACATATCATTGTCTAATATGACTAAATAATCAAAATCGTAATATCTAACATTTTTTAGAAGGTTTTCTAAATTTTTAGCATGCATTAGTGAATATCTATAAGTATTTCTAGCATGATACATCCAATCAATTTCATCAACTACGTGAAATTGGACCAACCCTTTTAATTCTTCAAACATTGAGAAGTCTTCGGTATAATCTCTCAGATTTGCGTGAACCCCTATATGTATATTTAAATCATGGTTTTTACCAACAGTTCTTAATAGGGTGGCTACAGTGAGTTTGGTATAGACTGAGGGACTATGTGATGGTATTATGACGCAGATTTTCATTTTAATTTATCATACAAATTTTTATCAACTATAATGTTGTTTTTGGTTTTAGTATCACCAGTTCTTTCTGGTGTTAGATACTCGTGTGCTAATTGGTTAACGGTAACATATTCAGTATCAATATCAGAGTAATGAAAATGTTCAAAAGCTTTTTCTAACTCTAATTTATCTTCTTGAGTTGGAACTACAATTTTATATTTAGTCCAATTAACATCCTTAATATCTTTATAATCGCTATATTTTTTCATGTTAGCATATAAAATTTTAATTTTATATGTTAATAGCAACTGAGTGTTTAATTTAAAAAAATTAAATGTTTAATTTTTAATATATATGTTATAACAAAACTCTGTATAAAATATGAAATATATTAATTCATTCAACAAGTCTAACACAAGCAATCATTTTTCAATTTTAGATTCTCACATTAAAGATTTACTACCAAAAAGAATGTCAATATACACTCAAGGTGGTGGCGGTGATGGTGGTGGAAGCTTTGAATTAAAACTTTCGGTTGTTACTAGAGAAGTTGATATTTTAAGAGTTACATATTCTCAAAACAATATGGAAAATTGTGATGGTGATGTAACTGCTGATGGTGAACCTGATAATCTAGAATTTGACATTCATTTTTATGATAATGATTCGGGTTTGAAAATAAACGTAGATGTTACATATGGCGATGCAGTGATTTCTTCTTTTAGTATTGAAAAACCAGACAAGGTCACAGTAATTCATTATACAGGTTTTGGTTCACATATAGACCCTGAAACACATTATGGTTTAAGTGATGATTCTATTAAAGATCTTATAAAATTCTTTAGAGGTTTTGGATTTAAACTAAAGTCAAAAGACTTTGCATTTTTGGATAAATATCCCGATTCATATGTGCACGAGAATATTAAATTAACTCCACTTAAAAGCAATAATAAAATTTTATTAGTTAACAATGCTAAACCACAAGAATCAAGATACTTCAATAATTTAAGAAAATATTGCCAAAACCGTGGAATTGAATATGTAACTGCTATTTCTGATTTGGACATTGAACGCCAGATTAAAAAAAATAATATAGTGGGTGTTATATTATCTGGTTCAGACTATCGATTAAGTAAGCCTATTGACAATCAAGAAGGTCTTGGTAGTAGAAAGGCTCTTGAAATATTAGATTGTCCTATTCTTGGAATTTGTTATGGGTTTCAAACTATGGCCAAGCATCATGGGTCTGATGTAAAACCATCTGGTAAATTAAATTTAGACAGCATGATAGTTACTGACTATGAGAAAAACCATTCTTTGTTCAAAGGTATTACTCTTGAAAATACACCAGTATCTTTTGCTTATAATGATATTATTACTGAATGTCCTGAAGGATTTAGAATAATTGCAAGGATGGGTGATGTTATAGTTGGAATTTCTAATGATAATCAAAAAAGGTATGGTCTTCTTTTTCATCCAGAAGACATGCATAGAACTTACATAATATTAGACAATTTTATATCTATGTTTGATAATACTAGGGAAGAACAAGAAGCTTTAAAAATTGGTAAATTCCAAATTGAATCTTTTTCAGGATATATAAAAAAATTTAAACGTTAGAGTCTTCAAAATTAGTTTCAAATGACAGCATTAAATTTGAGTTATCATCCTTGACTAAAATGAATGTTTCAAATATTTTAAACTCGATATTATCAAGTCCATCGTTAATATTGGATAGATACTTTTTATTGAAAGTAATTTTAGTATTTTTATCATTTTGTAAATCGTCAATTTCTAACTCCCATTTATATTCTTCCATAATGGATACCTTGCCATTTTCTACAATTACATTGATGATTTTATCTTCTGAGTTGATACTAGATAGTTTTTTAACATCTTGAAAATCAGATTTTGATATTTTGAATCCCCATTTAGAATTCTTAGGGTTCAGTCTAGCATCAAGTGCAACTTTATTAATATCTCTAATTTTAGATAATTCACCTCCAATGCAAGAAATTTTTAATTTACCGTTTGAAAAATTTGATGATCTAACATGCATAATTTCATCATCATCAGTTGTGGATTTATAAATAAGTTCTAACTTAATAGGTAGTTCAGAATTAAAGAATTTAAGATTTTTGACAAATTTAGCTGCACTGGTAATAATAAAATCAAAAGTTGATTCTGATTTAAAATTATTGATATATTCATCAGTGTTTAGTAGATAGTTCTTTAAGGCTAGAACAGCTACATCGTTAGATAGCATTGAGTAAGCTAGTATATTGTCGTTATCTATTTTGAGTTTGATAACATCGGAAATATTAGTTAAATCTTGTAGCTTAGTAACAAAATCTGAAAATTTATCTTTGTTAAGTTGTAAAGTCAATTTATTGGCCATAAAAATAATTTAATACTTTAATATATACTTTTAGAAAATAATTTTGTTTATTATATATTAAAATGATGAAGATGATGAGGTAAATCAAAGTATAGATGAAATTATACGTAGGCTTAGAATCTAATCACATTGCCTTTACCAATAATCTTATTAATTTTATTTTCTCTATCCATTCTTTTTTCATCATAGTCAAATTCTTTTCGAAACTCAAACTCTGATTCATCTTTATATTTCAGATATGAAAAATCTGTTGATAACATAGAAATCCAGTAGACTAGATTATTTAAAGTAAATGATAAGCCTACTATTCCCTTGTTGTTAGTATAATGTGAGAATGGATGTAATTCAAAATATCCTAAAAATCCGCCAATCAACCCTAGGAAGAAAATATCTACACCTATAATGTAGTAGGGTAATTGTCTTTTGGAAAATTTCTTTATTGTGAATAACGTAAGTGAAACAATCATTATAATTAATACGAGGTAGCTCCACTTACTATTAAACTTTCAGAAAAAGAGAATTGGTAGTGTATATGATAACACACTAGCGATTAAATATTTTGTCGATTTTTTTAACTTAGGCATTCTGTTAATTTTTTATGACGTTCTATCCAATCTTGTGAATTAAATTTTTGTAGGTGTGAACCAAATTCTTTTGAGAATTTTCTTCTCATATTAAGGATGAAAATAAAATACTCATATACAGATTCATCAACATCTTCAATTTTCCAATATGAGTGTAAAATGCTTTCGCTATTTAATTGTATAAGAAATTCAACTTTGTTGTTTGGTAGAAAATTAATCCAAGCACCATATGGGTCTTTGTAAGCCAAAACTGAAATTCCTCTTTCTTTATATTTACCATCACAGACTTTATTATAATCTCTGATTTCAATTTCATCTTCTGTAAAAAATCCCATCAATACTTGCTTAGCATATTCAGTTGTTCTAATATTCATTTCTACTATTTTAACTCAAAGTTAATAAATTATAAATATTCTGTCTAATAAAATCTTCTATATCTCTTAATTTCTTTCGGCTGGTATTGACTTTGATTTGTAATATCCAATCTTTTACTAATTCTTCATCATCTTGATTTACTTCTTTAACTTGAATTTCCATCCTATCAATAACTTCATTAAAGATAGGGCTACTAACCAAGTCATCAAGTTCCATTTTTAGAGAGATAGATCCTTCCTCAGATTGAAGAGTATCACCTTCATTTACATAGTCTCCTTTAGAAGCGAGCTTTTTTCCAATTACAACAAAGTCTTCGTTACATAAAAATTTTCTCATAAAAATTATATTCAATTTACAGAATTGGTTTAAAAAAATAATATATACTTTTATGATAAATAAATTCGGAGACTTTATTTTAGAAAGTCAGATTATTGAATTAATTAATGAAAGTAATATAAGAGTTTCAGGAAACTTTTTAGATAAAGTAAAAATGATGTCTAAGAAGAATAAGCTAGCCAAAATTTTATTTAGTATTTTTAGTTATGAACCTTGGGTCGAAGGAGACTTAGCTCAAAACTTCATAGATGTAGCAGGTGAAGATACTGTTTCATTTCTTAGTGATGCCAAAGTTATGAAAATTGACTGGAATCAAGAGACTCCCTATATCGCAAAGGGTAGAGGAACTATTAAGGTAGGTAGATTTATCAACGCTTTGTTAAACAATCCAAAGTTTAAGGAAACAATGAGTTATCTTATAGATGATGATGTCCTGTCTTCCTTAGAAGTAAAATCAAAAGATATAGAAGAATTTGTTAATTTATATAAAGCAACTAATGTGGATTCTACCAAAAAGTTTAAATTAGTAAAAGGTGATGATATCGCTAAATGGTATTATGAAGATAAATATGCTTCAGATAAAGGAACTTTAGGATCATCTTGTATGAAAGATGTTGGTAGTAATTATTTTAATATTTATGTTAAAAATGATAAAGTTTGTAGATTATTAATCTATATCAATAATGAAAATAAATTATTAGGGAGAGCTCTTGTTTGGAAATTAAATGAGGCTCCTTGTGATGCTGAATATTTTATGGATAGAATATATTGTAATAATGATTCAGACATTTTAAAATTCACAGCTTATGCTGAAGAACAAGGTTGGCTTTATAAATATAGAATGAATTCTGGTGACGCTGAATCTTTGTTATTTAAGTATAACGGTGGTTTTGTATTTGGTAAAATTGAAATTAAATTAAAAGAATCTGAATTTGATGAGTATCCTTATTGTGATACACTCACGTTTTTAAATATAAAAGATAAAACGCTAAGTAATGTAGGAAGTAAAAATTGCCAAATATTATCTTCAACTAGTGGTGGTAGTGATACATGTGATAATTGTGGTGGTAAAGGATATGAAGAATGTAACTGGTGTGATGGTGATGGCGAGCAGTCTTGTGAAGATTGTGGAGGTGATGGCGAATATACCTGTCCTGATTGTGATGGTTCAGGTGAAACTGGTAGAGGTAAGAATAAAAAAGAGTGTGAAAAATGTAAAGGTGAAGGTGTTGTTAAATGTGAGGAATGTGATGGTAAGGGTGAGACTGAATGTAGTAGATGTCACGGTAAAATAGTAGAAGAATGTGAGTCTTGTGTTGGATTAGAAGATTATGTTAGAAAGCAAATAAGAGAAGAAGGTGAATTTAAAGAGTTCAAAAGTATAATTGAAGAAAAATAAATAATTATCTACCTAGTGCTGAAGAAACAACTAAAAAATGATTAAAACCAATGATTATTGAATAGATTATATATCCGTTATTTAATTGATAAACACCACTTTTGCATTCCACAATCAAAAATTCTAAAATATCCTCTTTCGTTCATTATCTGAATTTCTGTTTTATTTTTATCAAATCCTTCATCTATTAACCTGTCTTTCCTAAATGCAAATCTATGTTTTCTTACACCATCTATAACATAGTAATAGTTCGGATCAGAATTATGTTGTAGATTAAATCCTATCTTTTGATACATATTTCCTTTGGATCTAGAATAATCACTATAGCTTACAACTTCATTAACAATAAAGTTATTTAAAAAATATCTAAATAGTTTAGATGCCCCTCCCGCAACTAATGTGTTTAATTTGTTACAAAATCTTAACAGTTCATATGTATTTTCTTTTGACTTTTGTCCTAGTGATTTTCTTAAATTTCCGAATGTCATTAAGCTAATCAATTCGTCATCGTGATAAAGTCCTAATTTTATTTTAGATCCAATAAATCCTTGAATGTGGTTTTCATTTAAAAAACTTCTAACTATCTTATTATCTTCTATAATTCTAACTTGACACTTTCTAGCGAATATTTTATTAGGAGTTTTTCCCAATTTATTTAATATCATTGACTTTACAATTTCTTGTTTGTTCATCCAGTCGTCCTCCCAGATGTGAAATAATTCTACTCCTTGAGTATTACATATTTCTGTTTTGTTTAGGTGATATTTTTTATCTTTAAATATTTCACTGTGCCAATATAATCCATTGAACTCGAATCCTAATTTTAGTTCTGGTAGATAAATGTCAAGTTCCATACCTTTAAGGATCTTTCTATCAGAGGTTTTAATTACGGTATCAATATTTTTTTGAATAAATTCTAAAAGTTTTGATTCCTTAACATTAAATCGGTTACATTTAGGACAACCTGTTCCATTTAGGTGATTATTTGCTTTTTGAGTAAATTTGTGGCCATTTTTACAAAATAATGTTATCGTGGACCTAGAATCAATATATTCTGATTCATCATAGATAAATTTATCACCGTGTTTTTCTATTGATTTTTGAATAAATTTATCTGTCTTGTATTTCTTTGGTTGACAATTGGGGCAGTTTTTTAATTTATAATGTGCTGATGTTTTTCTTACAAAGATTGACTCACATTTATTACATTCTATTGTGACTTTTTCTCCTTTAAATTGTAAATATTTAAATCCTGAAATGGATTCTAGTAATGATGACCATTTCCTTTCATATTCCTCAGATTTACAAAATGGACAAACTGTTTTTCCCGTAAAGTGCCTATTAGGAGAAATAAAAAAACTATGTCCATTCTGACATACTATTTCTGATTCAGACTTTGTATTTAAATACACAAATTTATTATAAATAAATTTGTCTCCATATATTAATTTTGATTTGTATATAAAGGTATTAATGTCTTTGTTTCTATTTTCAAAATAGCATTCTTTACAACCTCTTCCAGATAAATGTGAATACACTTTTTGATTAAAATCACCGTGGTGTTTACAAGATATTATAATATTATCTGTTACAAATTTAAAATCTACTTTATTATAATCAAATTTATAATTATGTATTTTATTAGCCTTGGATATAAATTCTACTTTTGTCATATATTCTATATATAAAAATCACCTACCCAAGTAATTCATCAACTCAATAATATTCTTAATTGTAAATCCTAATGTTTCAAGATTTTTAGAACAACTTCTAAGAAATTCTACATGAACTTCTATCAATTGGATAGTTCTAACATTTTCCGCAATATGTGCATCGATTAACATCGATTTTTCACCTAAATTAGTTTTAAGACCAAATCCAGTAGCATAAAAAACAAATTTATCTTGTCTTAGTTTTTTAATTTTAACATCTTCTCTAGAACGTCTATTTAAATAGAAAGAAATTTGTTCATTGATATTTTGTCTATAACTTAACGCTAAAGAAGAAACCTCAATAATATTGTCTTTCTTTTCAATGGTAAAATTGTTTTTTAATACTTCAAATAGTGGTTCTATATTTTTGTTCCACTCATCTCTTTTGGTATTAAAGTATTCTTCTAATTTATCATTGGCTTCTTTACTTTTATTTATTCTATCGACTTCTTCTTGTGTGTATAAATTCATGTTAGTTGAATTTTTATTTTATATATAGTATATATAAATAAGTTTTTTATATGACTAAAATTGAAACCCTATTTATCAGCGACCTACATTTAGGAAATCCAAATTCTCAAGCTGAAAAGGTAGTTGCATTATTAAAACAATATGATTTTAAAAAGCTTTTTATTGTTGGTGATTTTATAGACATGACTTATTTAAAAAGAAAATTTTATTGGAATCAAAATCACTCTACCGTAATTCAAAAAGTTTTAAGAAGTTCTAGAAAGCACGTTGAGGTTATCTATATTGTTGGTAACCATGATTTTTATGTTAGAAATTTAATTGATGAAGGTAATATTAAATTAGGTGATATTTTAATTTGTGATGAATTTATTTATCATTCAATTAGAGGAGAAAAAATCTATATAACTCATGGTGATTGTTTCGATGGTTTCATTAGAATGAATAAATTCCTCTATTGGTTAGGTGATACTTCTTATGAATTTTCAATGAAGATAAATAAAATATATAATTTTTTTAGAAGGATATTTGGGTTAGAATATTGGAGTTTATCAGCATACTTAAAAAATAGAGTTAAGAATGTTATTAAGTTTTTAACTGAATATAAAAAAATGGCACATTTAAAGATTAAAGAAAAGAATTGTGATTCAATTATGATTGGACATACTCACTCACCTGAAATTATAGATGGTAAATATTACAATTGTGGTGACTGGATAGAGTCGTGTTCCTATATTATAGAAGACCTTGAAGGAAATATAATATTAAAGTATCATTAATCTATGATTGTATCCTAAATTTTTGGTAGATAAAAATTTTTCATCGTTTTTTTCTTTCTCAACTTCATAAGTATATTTACATTTAATTTCTATTATTAAATTTTCCTTCCTTATAAAAAAATCAGGATAGTATCTTCTTTCTTTTCCTTCAAAGGAATACATTATTATAGGCATATCAGATTTTTTATAAAGAATGTCTTCCTCTGAGTATCCTTCCATTATTAAGTTATTATATCCATTTACCTCAAGTCCTTGTAAAAATATTCTCTTACCGCTCGGTGTTATCAATAGATGTCTTTTTTTAAATCTATTAAATTGCATTTTATCGGCAAATTCTGAAATATGTGCAGAATTTTTAACTCCATATATACGCATCATGTTTTGAATCATGATTTCGGAATTTTCACCCATATTATTTTTTCTTCCATAGTTTCTCAGCATTGTTTCTTCCTTTTTTAATTTTATGTATTCCAGTTTGCTAATATTATCAACTCCGTATTTTTTTAATAATGTTTCCTTTGATTTAATTTTGATAGATTCTAATTGAAATTGATTTTCAACTCCAATATTCACTGATGTTGTTTTCATACCTTGTTTTGCAGAACAAGATAATGAGCAACACCCATAGTCATACTTATAATATTGCCATTTGGAATCTTTTATATTACAAATTTTACATTTTGGTATTTCGTTTGTATCATTTATGAAATGCCAAATTTTTCTCTCCATTTTCCAACTATTATCTATTTTTAGTTTAAGTAGTTCTTTTTCTAAAATATTCCAAAATTTTTCTTTTGTTATAAAATAATACGCTCTCCTTTTTCTTTTAGTTGTAATTAAATATTTTTTTATTTCCTCTTTTAAATTCAAAGTTATTACTATTTTATAGTATATATAAATTATCATAGTGTCTCCTGGGTTTTAATAGTTAGTATTTATATATTTGTATATTAATATATAAGTTATGAAAATTTTATATGGAATCAACGGAACTGGTCAAGGACACATTGTTAAGTCAATCAATGTTATATATGAGTTAAAAAGACTCGGACATGATATTGATATACTTATTTCTGGAACAAACCATCATGTTAAAATTCCATATGAGGTTAAATATCAATTTCACGGTGTTTCATTTGAGTATTCTGAAAAAGGTTCAATAGATTGGATAAAAACCGCGATTAATTTAAAACCAATTAAATTATTAAAGGATACTAATTTAGATGTTGATGCTTATGATAAAGTTATCACTGATTTTGAACCTATAAGTGCTTGGGCTTGTATTCGGTCTAAAAAAGATTGTATTGGAATCAGTCACCAATATTCATTTTTGTCTAAAAGAATTCCACGACCAAAAAAGAAAGACTTTATTGGTGAATTTGTGATTAATAAATTAGCTCCTGTGACTACGCCAATTGGATTACATTTTGAAAAATATGATGATTTTATTGATTATCCAATTATTAGAGGTGATGTCAAGATATTAACTACAAGTGACAAAGGGTATTATACCGTTTATTTACCTTCATATAGTCTCAAAAATATATTAAATGAACTAATCAACTATCCTTATCAATTTCAAGTATTTACTAAGGAAACTGATAAAATTTACATTTATAAAAATATTAAGATTTGTCCAAGTTCTATTCCTGGGTTTACTAATAGTCTGATTAACTGTCATGGTGTGATTACTTCAGGTGGATTTGAAACACCATCAGAAGCCTTATTTTTAAAGAAAAGGTTAATGGTGATGCCAATTAAAGGTCAATATGAGCAGTTGTGTAATGCAGAGGCTTTAAAACAAATGGGAGTTTTTGTTGGTCAGGATATTACTGATATTAAACACTTTTTTCAATGGCCAAATAGTATTAGTTACCAATGGAAGGATCCACTACCTAAGATAATTCAAATGATATTAGAATAATAATATATACATTTATGATAATTAAATTTAATGAATATTCATTATTGTTGGAGACTTTACAAAAAGGAGAATCTATTTTAAAGAATAAGTTAACCGAATATGAGAAATTGAAATCCTTTTTGAGCTCTCATAATTCTATGGGATATATGGGTAAGTTCACTGAATTTTTGTTTAGTGGTGTTCCTTATAATGAATTAGTTACTTTATATAATCAGATAATAGATTTTAAAAATAAGAATATTAAGATTAATATAGATTCTTATGATAAATACGAATCTGCTTTAGATGATATAGATAAAAAGAAAATAGCTTATAAATTTAAAGTTATTTATAATCAATTTCCAAAGGAGCAAAAAGCTTTATTTGATTTAGATAAGACAGGTGATGAAACTATTTTAACAATCAGTAAATTATATGATGTAGATGATATTGCACCTTTTATTAGAAAAATATCAAGATATAAAAGTCAGTGGGAATTAATATCAGCAGTAGAAAGATTTTTAGAAGGCAAGCTTCAATCATTTGATAAAGAAAGTGTTAAGTCTATGTTAGATGATGATCTAGAATTAGTTTTTGAAAATGATAATATTTTAATTGTTAAGACTAAAACGTGGGAAGCACTTAAAAAAGTTGGATCGGATACTTCTTGGTGTATTGCTCGTAGTCTATCTACTTTTAATAGCTATACTAAAGATAAAAAAAGAAATCAATACGTTGTATTTGACTATACCAAAGACCCATTTGAGGTTGATTTTAAAATTGGTTTCACAGTTAGTAGTGATAATAGAATAACAAATGCTCATGATATACTAGACCATGGTGCAATTTCACAAGTGAGTGAATTATTAGAAAATAATAATGTTAAGATATCTGATATTAATATTGTTCCTAAGGTGGATTTTTCCAAATTTAATAAAACATCTACATTAGAAGATATTGAAAGTGCAATTAATTCTTCTATTTTAGAGGATGAAGATTTTTCTAAGATTCTTTCTATTCTTTGTTGGAAGCTATCAAGAGCAAGGAGTGGATATGAAATTAAATTAGTAATTAAAAAATTATTTAAGAAGCTTTTATATAAAAAGGAAGTTGAGATATTAAGTGAACAGGATATAGAACCATATAGAGATTGTTTTACTACTGAAAATCAATTTAATTCTATAAAAGATGATTTAAGTAATAGTTTTATATTATTAACAAGCACTCCACCAGGAAATATTTTCAATTCCAATGTTATTAATAAGGTTTTAAAATATTATAAATATTGGAATTATACTTTATCTAATGGTATTGATTATTATATGCAAGAAATTGAGGGTGATAAAGAGTATGCTGATGTTGTATTATTTTATGCATTGAAGATGAAGAAAACTATTCCAATTAAGATTTTAATTGAATATTGTAAATTTATTAAAGGCGAAAAAATTGATTTAGAAAATGTTAAGAGATTAATTAATTCAATTAAAGAAGTTGAATTTACCCGAAGTAAGGAATCATATTATAACTTTTTCGGAATTAAATATCATTTTGATGAGAAAAAGTATTATAATTGTGAAGTAGAAAACATTATACCCGAAAAAGTAATTCTAAAGGAACCACAATATAGTTTGATATCAAAACTACAAAAATTAACTAATTGTGAGGTTGTTCTTAACTATACAAAAGATACCTTTTTAAAAGAGATTAACGATGATTATAAAATATTAAATAATGATATTGTTAGAAAGGTAAATAAAGTGGATGAAGTTCTTGGACAAATGATTAATGTTATAAAGGATAAATTAACATTTAAATCAAGAAAAATTGAATTTAAAGATGATGTTCAATTTCCAGTTACATTTGAAGTAACGCTAAGTTCTTCTCATAGATATAGCAAATTAGATCCTAAAAAAGTTATAGTAATTATAAAATAATTACTTTTGAGCTAAAACCACATAAGTCTTTTCTTCCTCAGGGTTGATAGATATCCTTCCGTTTCCAGAGTAATAAGCATAAATTCTACTAAGATTAACATCTTCTAATTCGAATTCTAAATTAAACATTCTAATAAATTCTCTACAAACATCATCCGGAGCATTTGTATTAATATATAGTGAAGACATCTCAGTTAATTCTGAATCATCATCCTCTTCTATTTTTAGAATTCTATATCCGTGATCTTTGAAAAATTTAACTAAGTTTACATAACTAATTTTAATTTCTCTCCAATCTTCTCCAATAATAAATTTATAAGATCCAGAAGATTTTTGTCTAGGAGTTAATCTAACTGATAAATGTTCATCGATTTTAAAATCTATATCATAATCTTCAATTCTCTTTTGTGAAGTTTTTAATTCGTGTATAGTTTCTAAACATTTCGTAATCATATCTAAATTATCAACAGAATTAAACTCACTGATATTAAAGTTTAACTTCCATTTAAATTGATAAATAATAAAATCACCCTTACCAATTGTCTGTTTTTCAGCCTTACTGTGTAAAGTATCAGAGATTAAAAGGAAATAATCTTCTAATTCTTCAATATCAATTGACTCTTTTAAAATACTACTAAATTTCTTCATATATTATATATTATTATCTATTTTCTAAAAAGTCAAGATATATAATGCGCTCAACTAATTTATACTTAGGTATTCTTTTTTTAGCCATGTCAATATATTTCATTAATTGAAGAAATATATCAACATCTCCTCCAAAAAAAGATGGGGTGTTTGTATGTGTAAAAGGTTGTCCTTCTTTATAGTTAATTTCTAATAAACTTACTCTTAATAAAGCTTTAGAATTTACTCTAATCATGTGATTAACATGATCTTTATTACCTTCTATTTTATCATCTTTTAGATAACATTTATAAGAAATTGATCCGCTACTAGTTCTATATCCTGCTTGAAAATCCAATCTACAGATATTCTTTTCTTGTAGTTCTAAAAATATATCTGATAAATTTAATAAGTCTTCTTCCCAAAATGCTAGCTTTCGTTCGGAACTGCCTTCAAATATTTTACTAAATTTCTTCATATCTTATATATTAAACTTTAAAACTGTAAGTTAAATTTGACATTTTATTTTACATTTTATGACAAATTTTCATAAAAATTAAGGTGGTACATAGTTTGATTTTAGATTACTAAAAATAAAATATAACATATGAAAAATTTAATTTTGAGAAACAATTATTCTCCAGTTAGGTCAATCTTTGATAACTTTTTCAATGATGACTTTTTCAACGACAGCTTTTTAAACAAAAGTGTTCCTTCCGTTAATGTCAAAGAGAACAATTCTGAATTTCTAATTGAAGTAGCCGCTCCGGGTTACAAGAAAGATTCATTTAACATTGAAATTCAAGATAATTACTTGAAAATTTCAAGTAAAAATGAATCCAAAAAAGAAGATAAGTCAGATAAATGGCATAGACAAGAATTCTCTTATTCTTCTTTTGAAAGATCATTCTCATTACCAGAAGATGTCAATGCTGAAGACATCAAAGCAACCTACAACGAAGGCATCTTAAACATTTCAATTCCCAAGAAGGTTAAGGTAGAAAAAGCAAGTAGAGTCATTGAAATTCAGTAAAAGAAAATCCCCTCATTTGAGGGGATTTTCTTATGAATAACTATTAAGTGATTTTTATAAGTTTAATAATTTATCAGCAAATTCATCATCATCATCAAAATCCTCATCAACTATATCAATTTGATATGGTAATTTTTTTCTCCAAACATTCATAATATATTCATATACTTCTCTTTTCTCATTAATATCATCATCTTCATAACATTCTGATACGATTATGATTACATCATCTTCATAAGTGGCAATTAAATAGTTATCTATAAAGTATGGAAATTGTTTACCTTCTATTGAATGAATTTCAATGTATTCATCAAAAATATTAGTAGTATCTTTATCAATTAGTTTGTTTTTTAATAACAATACAAAAATTTCTTGTATTTTATCATCTTCAGTTGTGTAATGAGAATCATCGTCAGGATTTTCTAATATCTCAATTTCGTACCAATTAAGTGAATCAGCACCATATTTATTGATTTTATCAAGAACTCTATCAACCTCTTGTTGATTTTTAAAATTTTCAAATATTTTTAAATGTCTCACTTTATTATTTATATTTTTATTTTAATACATTAACAACTTCTGGATACCATTCAGTAGCCTTTTCGTTCTTTTCAGGATAGTCAATGACACTTAAAACATATCTCATACAATTTAATCTTCCTATTCTTTTATCATTTGTATTTATGATAACCCAAGGAGACTTTGTTGTAGAAGTATTATTAAACATTGCATTTTTATAGAATGTGATTAAATCCCATTTATTGACAACCTTAGCATCATTAGGAGAAAACTTCCAATATTTAAGTGGTGATTTTTGTCTTAACTCAAATCTTTTTTGTTGTTTTTCTTTAGTAATTGAAAACCAAAATTTAATTAATATAATACCATCTTTAATTAGTTCTTCTTCCCAATCATTAACATTGTTCATAAAATCTTTATATTCAGCCTCTGTGCAATACCCCATCGCAGGCTCAACAATAGACCTATTGTGCCAGCTTCTGTCAAAGAAAACAATTTCACCTGGTTTAGGTAAGTATTTTTTATATCTATCAAACCAATTCTTTTTTTCTTCTTCTGTTGGGACACCTAAAGCTACGACCCTATAACCCTTTGGATCCATGTATTCTGTGAATCTCTTGATAGTAGAACCTTTTCCGGCTGCATCTCTTCCCTCAAATACAATTGCAACTCTTTTACCACTTTCTTTAACCCACTCTTGAAGTTTCAATAATTCAACTTGTAAATCAAATTTTTCTTGTTCATATCTATCTCTTGATAAAATAGATTTTTCGCCTTCACAAGTATCAAAATGTTGTTGGTAAGCAGAAGGTTGTTCCTCACCAGCTAAAGTTTCTGATCTTTTATTTAAAGAGATATAATACTCAATAAACTCGTCTCTAACATTCCTCTTGGTGCTCTTTTGTCTTAAATCTAAAATCTGGTGTATTTTTATTAAAAATTGTTCTACATTAAATATCTCAACAACTTCTTCACCTAACTTCTTTTTTAGATCAGACAATATCATTTCGGTGTCAATATTTTCGAAGTCTTTATAAAATACTTTATTATCTTTCCAACCTATTTTAGAAATGATAAAATTCTTATACTGTTCTAATTCGTCAGTTAATTTATCTTTTGAATCTTCTAAATTTTCTGGTAAATTAGCCTCATTTATAAATGTTAAGTATTTTCTAAGTATCATATTGTATTTTATCTATATATTAATTTCTTATTTCAAATTCATCTCTCAAGAAATCATAAATGTTTGTTCCGTCTCCTATTGTATCAAAATCTAGTTCAAAATGTGATTCTAAATCATCAATAATTTGATCCATAATAGCATCTTCTGCTTCACCACGACCATAATCAACATAGTAATCATAGTCAGAATCATATCCTTCTTCTTCCATCTGTTCTTTATCTGTCCAGTTACCGCTAGCAATTTCTTCATCTAACATTTCGATGACTCTATCTTTCGTATAATTATCCTTTATCCATTTTTTGGCATCTTCAAAAGATATTTTTTCAGATGTATTTTCATTAAATTTTTTTAAGTGTTTCATGTAAAGTTACATTTTTTTATCAAAGATATAAACATCATAAATGGCATTACCTCTAATTGACTTAATTCTCTTCAAGGCACTTCCACTGATGGAGTCAAGACATTTGAACACACCTAAATTGGTCCCTTTTTCATTAATTAATTTAACCGTTCCACCTGGTTTTCCCATCGCTCCTAAAATAGAAACATATTTATTACCATAAATACTTTTCAAAAATGAGATTCTAACATTAGCTATATCCTTTACATTGTTGATATAGGGATTTTCTAAAGGGTTATTTAAATCTAATTTTGTTTCGGTTGATTTAACTCTAACACTGATAAATGTTCTTCCTTCTTCTTCTAAAGATATTTCTTCTTTATTTTGAATCTGATTTGATTTAACTAAATTTTGTTGGTTTCTTCTAATCTCATTAAAATCAGCTCTTGCGATAATACCACCCAAAAGTCCCTTATCATTCATATTATACCCAGCAGGTGGTAATCTATAAAACGAACCAGTAAATGTTATTGATAAAACTCTATCAAGACGAAACATTCTCCAAATTTTATCTATGTGTCTATTAGCTGATACAGACCAACCATTTAAATGGTATCCTCTTACTAAAATTTTTCCTTCTGTGGATCTACCAATAACCATTGGATAGATTACACGTTCATGTCCATTTGCTAATCCATCTTTAGCTCCTTTATAAGTAATCAAAAAAATCATACCATATTTGATGGCTTTAATAATAACTTCTTGGGTTGGTCTAATAGGAGTATTAACAGGTATGTTAGATATTTCTTTTGCTCCTTTTAAACTAAATCTTGGAATATATTCCGAATCCTCTTGTAGTTCGTAGTTTTCTCTAATTATGAATTCAACTGGCTTATTATTAAAATAAGACTTTATTTCTTGATAATTCATATTAAATTTATTTTTTTAAGATATCTAATAACTCCATTTGTTCTGAACTTTTTATCAGATATACATTCCAGAATATTATTATATGACTTTCCGTTTATATCTATAATTTTCTTATCTAATAAGGATAACAAATTATGCCATTTATCATTTATTTGACTATCATATATCTTTATCTTCGGATGATTTTGATATCTCCATAGAAACCCACCTGCTTGAAATCTATGTCCCTTGCAAGCTGAATTTATATTTCCTCTACTCAATCCACTATTTATCGATGCTTCTTCGGAGGACTCATATTTTTTAACTACCCCATTCATATCAATTCTATATACTGGATATTTATTCCCATCGAGCTTAGTTCTCTGATTAAATATTATATTATCATATAGATATATAAATTCATTTTTAGAAAATTTAACATCACCATTACAACACCTAATAATCGAATTATTGCTAACACCGTTATCTAGCGAAGCCAATTCTATTGAATCATATCTGTTTAATATATTACCTACTTTATCATATTTAATAACAACTTTGTTCCTAGTTTTCTTATATTCTTTTGTGAATTTATATCCAGATATCCCATCACCTCCATCTGTGTGATTAACCAAGCATCCATTATTGATATCACGTCTACCAACCAGACTAATTAGTTTTTTTTCTATTTCTATTGATGAGATCTCATCAATATTCTCTTCAACCTTCAAGATGATTGGTGATAAATCATTTCTTAAAATTTTTTTAATTATATTTGACTTGTGTATATTACCACCATGATTTATCTCATAAGACCTCATATGTTCCATATATCTATTGCCTTTTCCCTTACCAATATAAAATGGTTCATAGTCAAATTCATATGTCCCATATACATATTTTCCTGGCTTTCTCGGATCTAGATAAGCATAGACATAATATATATTTTCGTCAATTATCATATTCTATATATTAAATATTAATTTTCTAAAAACAAAAAAGAGTAATCTTTTGAATTACTCTTTTTTTGAGGCCTGTATAGTTTTGTTTAAACGCTTACATGCTTCTCCACCACTTTGTTTTATAAAAACAAAGAAAATTACTTTTTAGGAGCTGCTAAAGTTGCGGAGTCAACTTTAGTAGAATCTACTTTTACTTTAGTAGAATCAGTAGTAGTCGTGCTACCACCACCGTTAGAACATGCTGCAAAAAAACTAACAACTGCCAATGCTAAAATTACTTTCTTCATAAATTTAAATGTTTTATTTTGTTTAATAATCTATGTATATATAATACACAAACCAATTTGTTTAGAAAAGTAGAAAAAAAAGTTATGTATAAATTTTTAATATATATAAATATGAGAAAAATAAACACTTCAGAAGAAAACAATCAATATTACCAAATCGTAAATAAGTATATAGATGAATATATGGATCATAGAATTAAGCCTTCTAATTTAAGAAAATATTTTGAGAATAGTGTTAAATTAGATTCTTTTTTAAAAAAATATAAATTAGAAGATATTGATGGAATAAAGAGAATCGTCCATGATGTTATTGAAGATAGATGGGCTGCTGAAAAAGATGGTATTATGAAATTTGAAAGCTTTATTCTAAATGAAGATATAGGTAAAATCACTATAAAAGAAAGTGAAGTTAGTTATGAAAAATTATTAGCTGATTTTTATCATACTAGTGTTGGTCACATCTCTGTAATTGATGAAAAAGAACATAAGTATTTAGTAGAAGATTTTGGGAAAGAAAAACATGTTGTTGTGTATACCAGTGATGATGTAGCAGATTTTAAAAAATCTTTAATTCCTATTTTATTAGAAAAAGTAAACACTGAAACTATTGATTTACATAGAGTTGATTTAGGTTTAAAATCAAGTAAGCAAATTAAATGTGGTATTAATTTTTCCTTAGATTCAATTATTTCTTCAGAAAAGTTAAATCAAATGTTAATTGGGAAATTAGATGAAAAGAAGTTAATTGAAATAATAACTAATGTTTTAAATGACTTTGATATATTAAGAAGTAGTAAAATTTACAGATACTCTAAAGAGTTTAAAGGATCTCATATATGGGAGTTAGAAAACAGGTAAAATAAAAAAAGTAACATCATGATACATATTCATAACTATAATAAATTTCTTATTAATGAATCTAATTATATTGCTCTAGAAAAAGGTTCTATTTACTACGATAAAATATGTAGATGTCATAATTTTATCTTAGATGATATAATAGATATATTTGAAATATCAGAGATTCCTGTTAAAATATCAAGCCACTATTATTTATCAAATAAAGAAGAAAATAGAAAATATGATTTAAATGATAAATATATCAATTCAAATGATTTATATTTAACTCAACTATTAAAATTAACATATCAATTTCCTAATGTTATTACCATAAATAGTGGACATGCTGGTTATCCGCCTTCTTCATATAAGATTATGAAAATAGATGATTATAATAAGTTATTGTCATCTTTATCTAGTGTTAATGATGATATATTAAAACTATGTAAAAGGATAGAGGATAATAAGGGTATAGAAATTAACATAACTTCTTGTATAGAAAACTATACTGATGAAAATTATGTTGTATATAACTTAAAAATTATAGATAGTGAACCAATTCCTAAAGATAAAATTAAACAGATATTCAAAGAATGGGAACAGTCAACACTAATTTTAGATTTAAATAAAAATATAGATAGGTTAAAGGGCCTTTATAAAAAGGAAGGAATTGATAATGCCCCTATCGAAGTAAACCCAGATTCCGAAACTGATGATCTGGAAAATGTTTTAATAGGATTTTGGACAGAGGATGAAATAATAGTAGTTGCTACTTATAATAAAGTTACTCGTCAGTTTGATATTAATGATTTAGAATTTAGTAGAAGTATAGATGAATATTGGAAAGACAATGATCCAAGATTATAATTATTTATTTCCAAAGCGGTTCTTAATTATATCAATTTTTTCATCTATTCTAAGTGCTATATCACACATATATACTAAAACCTCAGGACTTCTAAATTGTAGATTGTTATCTGAGACATTTCTATACATAGGCGAAACTAAGATAATTTTAAAAAATCCTTTATTGAAATTTCTTAAAACATTATTGATCTTATTACTTTTAGAAATATTTAAATCATTGGATACCTTAGTCAAGTCAACTAATAAAAATTGTGGTAGTTCTTTGTCTTCTAAAATAAAATTAACCTTATCGTCTCTTGATTTTTGTCTTAATGAAGTAGTATCTTTTATATCTTCGAATTCAATTTCTTTAGTTTTAAATTGACTTAGAAACTCATCCTTTTTTCTCTCATATTTGAATGTATAACCTAATAAAATCATATTAGATTGAATCATTAAGTCATTTATATTTGGTGTCATGTGAATCAATTTTAGAATTGATGTATTTTAATAAGATTTGGCATTTTTCATATTCTTCATAATATTCAAAATGCTTGAGTAACATATTTAAATATTGAATAGTGTATGGGATATTAGCAGAGCTTATTTCATTATTTTTTTTTATCCTATCGAATTCCTTTTCTATCGGTAAATCCAATAAAATGTTAGTGAAGTTATCTATCATTTCAAGCTATTTAAAAATTCTTTTTCCTTTTCTGTTAAATTATTATATCCTATTTTATTAATTTTATCTAGGATTCCATCTAAATCGAATGATTCTTCTATATTATCTCCAAAAAATAAATCATCTTCTACTTCGTTATTGACTATCATATTTTTTGAATAAATATCTTTTCCAATATATACTACATTATTAATATCTAATGTAAAGTCATTACTAATAAATTGTAATAAATCAGTAATGACTTTACTATCTTTAATTTGTGGAGATGAAGCTATACATTTTTCTTTCTTGAAAATATGCATTGAATGATCACTTAGTAAATATATCAACTCATTGTTATGAAATTGAAAATAGACATAATTATTAAGTCGTTTTATAAATCTTAAACTTTTTTTATCTTTAAGTATTTCTGAAAATTTATCTTCTATTTCTTTTTGTAATACCGAAATGGCCCTTTTACTAAAGAAATTCATTACGTAAATATTAATATAAGCTCCTAATAATAGGAACCCAAAGTAATAAAAAACTTGATCACTTCTCATATTATATTTTATAAATCTGTTTACGAATGTTTACTAAAATTTGATTTACTAATTCCAAACTTACCTCATTAGGTAGATTTGAACTTTCAAAAAGAGCATCTATTTCTTTGATATCCTTTTCAGCAGCATCAATTAAGGTTTGTAAATCTACTTCACCTTTTCTAATTGAGATTAAGTAATCAGCATCAGGTCTTCTTACTATTAATCCTCTACCTTCTGAAATCTCACGAGACATCTTTAATAGTCTCACCAGATGTAAAATATTCTTACCATCAATCTTTTGACCATGTGACTCAACATCGACCCATCTTTGTTTGTTACGATTTTGTAACCAAGTTTGATAAGATTTGTAATCATTACAATGAGTAGTATATCCATCTTTGTTATAAGAAACATATCCAAAGCATGGTGTTGCTTCTTTTGGGATAGAAGATAATCTAATATCATTAGAATCCTCGAAAGCAATACCTCTATATCCAATATTTGGATATTCTGGACTACCATCAGTTTCTTCTGATCTAAAGTCATAGTAAAGAGCATAAGTATCTCGACTATGTGGAACTTTAGATAATCCACAGAATTTTTGATCCATACCTTTATCATTTAAGTATGTAGTTAAAGGAACTGAATTAGATCCAAAATGGAAATAACAGAAGTCTAATGGAGTCTTCCTAGTCACCTTATCTTTTTCCCAGTTTTGTTTCTTATCCTGACCTCTCGATTTAGAAATTTGTTGAGTTGCATAACCAGCGAAACTATTTCTACATCCTTTAGTTAAGAAACTATTTTTATTATCTAATATTATATCAAATATAGGATCTTTATAAATTATACAATCTTCAGGTAAATTTAAAAGCTCTAATATATTAGGATTATTGGATTTTAGTAATTCTAAAAACCTTCTAATTTCATAGAATACAACGTCATTTTTATCATCATTTATTTGCTGCTTATAATTAAATCCTAATATATCATCTAATGGTTGGACGTAAACACCAGCATAATCAGTATCAGAAGTAGGAAGTGCAGTGCCATAAGCATGCGAACCCCTGATAGCAATTAGAAGTGGTTTTGCACCTGGTAACTTTTGTTGTATTAAATCGAATAGTTGTTGCATATCAAAATTTTAACAAAAATACTCATTTTTTTTGAAATAAACAAATCTGATATAAACAAAGGAGTAATAAGTCATATAATATATAACAAAAATAAACTTTTTTTATGAGTGATGATTTAAAAGATTTAGGTGAAGAGGAATATCTTAAAAGACACCTACAAGAATTAGAAGGTAAAGTTGATACCCCGGTTCAACCGAAATTTAAAGTCGAAGTAGATAACTCAACCGTAGATAATTTAAAATATTTTTCTTTTGATGTTAAAGAATTTCCTTGTGGTATATTCTACCCTGTAGGTTCGATGATTCAAATTAGAGCGGCAGAGGTCAAAGAAATTCAATCTTATTCAATGGTTGATGATACTAACTATTATGATATAGTTGAAAAAATGAATGAAATGCTTTCAGCCTGTGTTAGGATTAAATATCCTAATGGTAATATTGGAAGTTATATGGATTTAAGAGATCCAGATAGATTTTACTTAGTTTTCTCTATTAGAGAATTAACCTTTCAACAAGGCAACTCCTTAGTTACAAAATCTAACTGTTCTTGTGCAAAAGAGATTCAAATTGAACTTAAGAGAGAAAATTTTAAAATTTTTGGTGTTCCTGAGAAATTAAAAAAATATTACAATCCCGCTAATAGATGTTTTAGATTTGAAATTGTTAATGGTGATATTTATAACTTGGCTCCTCCTACAATTGGATTACAAAAAGCTTTTACTGATTATATAGTTAAAGAAAATGCAGAAAAGAGAAAGCCTAATTTGTCTTTCTTGAAGATTATACCTTTTGTTCTATACGATAGAACTTCTATTACCCAAGATGGAATTAAAGCTAAATTAGATGAGTTCCAAAATAAAATGGATAATTTATCATTTCAGTTTTTAAATTCTGCAGTTGAGAAATTATCTTTTGGAATTGAAAAGGTAGTTAAGTCTTGTAGCTGTGGTTTGGAGGTGCACAGCGATATGATCTTTCCCGACGGACCGTCAGCTCTTTTCGTTATTCATGATGCCTTTGAAAAGTTTATTAAAGAATAAATTACTTTTACAAAAACATTATCATTTACAAGAAAGTAGTATTGATATTTGGCCGTATTGGATGTTTGAAGAAAATATCAAAATAGTGAATGAGATAACAGATGAAGAAGAAAAAGAACGAAAGAAAGAGGAAGATAAACAAAAAATGAATACTCCGAATTTCAATCCATCATCAATGATGAATAGTGTTTCAAGTATGGCAAATAAATTTAAACCGTAAAATTTTTACGGTTTTTTTAATATATAGTATATGAATAAATCGGAGTTACTAAATAGTATATTGAAGGGATCTAGAAATAGGTTGAGGGAGAACTATTTCATTAAGAATCATATAGATATTTATCATGAAATAATTCTCCATTGTTCTAAATTAGCAGATATTCAATTTAAATGGAAAGTATGGCATTGGGTTAATAACGAACCTAATTATATATTATGTAAGTGTGGTAATAGAGTTTCTACTAATTTAAATTTTATTGATGGATATAGGAAGTTTTGCTCTTATAAGTGTGCATCTAATGATGCTGAGTTAAGAGAAAGATCAAAAGATACATTATTACAAAAATATGGTGTTACTCATTATTCACAGACCAATGAATATAAAAATAAAGTAAAAAATACCAATATAGAAAGATATGGAGTTGATAATTTTTCAAAAACTGATGAATATTTATTAAAATCAAAAGCAACTTATAAAAAGAAATATGGAGTTGATAATTATACAAAAACTGATGAATATAAAATAAAGTCTAGACAAACTTGTCTTGATAAATATGGAATTGATAGTTATACAAAAACGGATGAATTTAAAGAATCTATAAAAAATAAATCTATATATAAGGATGATAAATATAGAATTGGTAAATTTAAAATATCAAATGATGAATATTATATAGAATATGTTGACAAACAAGTTAGTAAGTTTAAGTGTGATAATGGGTTAGAGCATACGTTTGAAATAAGTTGTGATAATTACTATGGAAGAAAGCATTCAAATAACAAATTATGCACTATTTGTAACCCAATATCATCACTATCATCATTAAAAGAGGAATCTTTTTATAATTTTATATTTGAAAATTATAAAGGAGAAGTTATCAGAAACTATAGAGATAAGTTTGAAATAGATGTTTTTTTGCCGGAACTTTTAATTGGGTTTGAGTTTAATGGGATATATTTTCATTCAGATAAATTTAAGGAAAAGGATTATCATATATCAAAGACAAATTTTTTTGAAAAAAAATCAATAAAAATTATTCATATATGGGAGGATGATTGGATTTATAAATGTGCTATAGTAAAATCTATAATAATAAATTTGTTGGGATTAACTAAAAATAAAATATATGCAAGGAATTGTGTGGTTAAGGAGGTTTCTACTTTAGAAGCTAAAAATTTCTTTGATAAAAATCACATATTAGGATTTGTAAAAAGTAATATTAAAATAGGATTGTATTATAATAATGAGTTAGTTTCTTGTATGAGCTTTGATTCCTTTGAAGGAAGAAAAAAAATGTCTGATAGTGAATGGAATTTAAATAGATTTTGTAATAAATTAGAAACTAATGTAATTGGTGGTGCTTCTAAGTTATTTTCATTTTTTACTAAAACGAATAATGTAGAAAGAATAATAAGTTATGCTGATAAGGATTTTAGTACTGGTGATCTTTATTATAAATTGGGATTTAATTTAGTAGGTGATAATAAATCAGATTATAAGTATATAATAGGTGATAGAAGGGTGCATAAATCAAGGTATAGAAAATCAAGATTAAAAACTGAGTTAAGTGAGAGTTGTTTTATGCAAAAAAATAACATAAATAAAATATATGATTGTGGAAAGCTAAAATTCGAAAAAAAATTTAAAATATAATAAGCGTCTTTCTTGATAAAATCGGAATGTTCTCTCATTTTATCTAAACCTGGCTTTATCAGAGGCAACTGGAATTCCGAATATCCTTGCTGGCCCTTCCACTTCATTTATACTCATATCAAAATCATCTATTTGAAAAGACCATTTATTTTCATGATGACATCCAATTTCTAAATTTGTATGAATAACTTTTAGCTCATTCAAATTCATTAGACGAGCTAAAAGTCCTTCTGCAATTTCTTTATCAATTTTACTCATATTAATAGTTTTGAGCCAATTTTTTAGGAGCGTATTTCTTTAAGAGTTCAATACGAACTTCCCTTACTTTATCAGAAGCTGGATAGTTGTGATTATCTTCGCTAGATAATGTCAAAGGCATTGTTCCCATTTGGTCTAAAATACGTTGTTTAATAGTTAGGAAACTATCATTATAACCTTCTTTGAAAGGTTTCCAAATATCATCACCATTAAAGAAATCAACCATAACATCTTCACCTGGCTCATCAGGAAATACAATGGTCTTTTTAGAATCAAGAGCTTCTTTGCTTCTTAAAACTTTAAATGGACCTGGAAGAGTTGTTTTCTCAAGTGTTTCAGAGAATTTACAAACAGGTTCTAAATCGTTACCGATAGCACAAAGTGCATATTTAGCTGAGAAGTCATCACGATTGATTTTACGAAGTCCTCCACCTACACCATATAATCCCCAAGCAAATGGTGGAAATCCATGTAACATCAATTCTTCATTGATTTCTTTCATAGTTTCCCAAGTCATACCATCACCTTCAATGAACTTCATACTAGTTCCGAATCTCCACTCTTTTTTGAGAATAGTTTCAACTTTAGAAAGTCCGTGTTTATGTGCTAATTTACATAACCATAAAACTTGTTCTTCTGGGTCACCTGAATCTGGTCGACCAACAACAACCTTACCATTACCTTCCACTTTATTTTTCATAGCTAATGGTAAAAGAATATTTTCAACTGTATCAAAATAAGAGTAACAGTCAGCTACGTGTGACTCGATATCACTATCATTTGATACTTGATTTAATTTTTTGTGACAATCAGCTTCACTTTCATATCCTTGAACATTTCGGTGAGCCAATGCAAATACGGACATAGCTACTCCAGTGGCTTCATCAGCATTTTTCCAAGCTTGATAAGCTCCTGAGAAAGTATCAGTTCCAGAGAATACATAAAGTGCATCTGCTGCTAACCATTCAGATTCTTGGGGAGTCATACCTGCTCTACAACCAAAGTTGTGTAACATTAATCCAGCTAAGAAATTAGTCTGTTCTTTTGTAATTGTCTCTCCATATACATGATTAACAAGAGATTTACAATATTCAAACCAGTGAGCTAATTGTGTAACCATTTCAGAAGAGCTCCAAATTTTAAGTAAAGTGCTTTCAAACCAAGCAGCGATTTCACCAAATCCTTCTGGTATATTTTCAATAACTACAACAGGTTCATTTGGATAGACTACTGAACCTTCTTTAAGAGCTTTAATTTTGATAGGAGGTCTTCCGTTATATTCATCCACGATTTTTCTCCAAAGATGTTCAGGAAAATACATTTCTTTTAAACCTTGATTGGTAACCTTTTTATCAGCTAAGAATCTTTTGGTTTCATCGATTTCTTGATGTGTAATAGGCTCATAAAATAGATAGTCAAGTATTCTTGACAATCCAGTGAATACAATACGATTGTCTCCTTTACTATAAAGTGCCGGATTAATCTTTTCGAGAATACGTCTAAATGTTATGTAGTAAACTGATTTTTCTTTTGCCTTTTCTGATGCAAATAAATCAGAACTGATAGTATAAGAGTCAGCTATCAATAATCTTGGAGTTTTATGAATTTTTCTACCAGGTAATTTTACACTTTTTTCTGAAGCCTTCTTCGTCGGTTTAATTGTAATTGTTTCCATATAATTGATTAATTTTTTGTTAATAAAATGTTGATTAGAGGTTGATGTTCTTCAATGATATTTTCCATGATTCCACGATCGGTCTTTAGATCATCAACTTTAAAAAATTTTAATTCCGAAATATCGTCAGATGGTGATAAGTGTCCAAAAATATATTTGGCTTTAAATAAGGTAGTCATAATTTTATCTCTCTCACTTCTATATCTCCAATCATCTACTCTAAAGCTACCTACATATGAAATGATTTCAATTTCAGCCCCACCTGATTCTTCCATAAATTCTCTTTTAGCTGCTTGTTCAAGTGATTTATCTTTTACATCTACAAATCCTCCAATGAATCTATATTTATCTTCATTTGGCTTTTTAGCTAATAGTATTTTTGTTTCATCTTCATTAAAAACTGCAACATCTACAGTTTGATACGAAGTTGGATATCTATTGTAATTACCATAGATAACACCAGCTCTCCATTCTTTTGAGAACTTGATTTCTTCTGATAATTTTTTTCTTATTTCTGTTCCTGAAACATATATCTCTTGTTCTAACTCAGCGGTATCAAATTGTCCTTTATAATGTGGTATAAAAGAATCACGGCTTCCATATAATAAAGCTTTTCCAATAGGAAATACTTCTCTAATTCTAGAATCTAAATTTTTAGACCAAGAATCATCATCCCTTTTATCAGGGAGTGCTAACACTATAAGTTCTGGATATCTTTCTTGAATCATTGATTTTCTGGAAGCGAAGTCAAGTGGGTTTGAACTTGATCCAACAACTTGCGTTACACCTAAGAATAATATTACTTTTTTGTGATTTGACATTACACTCTCAATAATATCACAATGTGCTTTGTGTAATTGGTGGACTTGAAAACGCCCAACTATCACCGCTATCTCATACTTACTAATATCCATTTCTTTTTTTAGTTTCATATACTAATTTTATTTTTTCTCATATACAAAATTACGACTTTTTTTGAATATGACCTAATTATGTTCTAAGTGTTGGTGGTCTTGACACATCGGTGTTCCACATACAAAACTTCCATTATATTTGTGACAATCTCCGATTGCTTGGTTTTCACATGACCAACATTTTTTACCTAAATGTTCATGACAATAATCTTGGTTTTCTATTGCCTCATTTTTACATTGACCTTGCCAACAAACATCATATTTACAATTTTTCATACTTAACTTTTTATTTTTTTGGGCGAAATCCCATGATTTTTCCTAATCCTTCTTGATTAATATAGGTGTATCTTTTTCTAGCTAAAAAAACTGATTCTTTAATAAATTCAATCTCATACGGAAGTTCGAGTAAGTCTAAATCTTTTTTTAAATTGTCAACTAATCCAATATCATCTTTGATGAAAAAATGATCCGTATCAGAATATAGCCATCCGTTATAATTAGAAAAATGTTCTATTATTTGATATCCTCTTCCGGCAACTTTTTCTCTATCATTTGGAAGAAGTTTTTTTCCAAAATAATAGTTGATATAGATATTAAAAACAATTTTAGCATCTTTTGATAAATGCTTTTTGATATCAGTATGGTTCACAAAATAGTAGTAAGGCTCGGTTTGTATATTTAACTCTAATAATCCTTCTTCAAATAATCTACATATAATATTAGGATAGAATCTTTTAAATTCAACCTTAATTATATCTGTGATTTTAAAATTGGATAACTTATCATTAATATCACAGAAAGATCCAGGTTTAGTAAAGTGTGGAAATTGTGGTTGTCTTTCGGGAATTTTAAAACTTTTATCTAAAATTGATTCAATCCTAAAAGATCTTTTTAAAGCATCATTAATCTTATCCCAAATTGAAGGATCAGCGAAATTGTTTTTCTCTTGATTTAAACTATCAGTGAAGTATTCTAAAATAGAAATAATATGTGAAGTATCACTCATATGAAATTATCTTTTAAAATAGTTTTTGAAATTATCTTTGACTATCATTATATATATGTTTTTAAAAATGAAAAGTTGGTTTTGAAACAAAATTTTTAATATATATCAATATGGAAAAAAATAATGATTTTGAAAAATTACTATCTCTTCCTTATGATGACTTTGTAAAAGAGCTGAAAGATTTATGTAACCATCACGCAGTTAGAGCTCTTATAAAGAATGGTAAACATGATGGAGAAATCGATGACGAAAAAATAAGAGCTTTTGAAAGGAGTCTAGCCGTCAAAGATTTAAAACCTACTCAATGTGAGATAGGAATTTCAGATTATTTTAAATCTAATAAAAGAAGAATAGCTAATATAATAAAAGGTAACACTTCATATTTAAATAAGAATAGAATATTAGTAGCTTACTTGGATGATAAGTATTATATTATAGACGGTCATCATAGATGGTGTAAAATATTTTTATTTAACCCAGATGCTCATGTTCCTGCAATCATTTTAAATTTTGAGAAGTTGGGTTATAAAGACCCGGAAGATATTTTGAAAATTATACAACTGGCTCTTGCTTCGACTTATAAGAAAATCATAACTGAAAAAGAAAAGGATCCTTTTAATGCTTTGGAAAAGATTAAGAAAAAAGAATTACGTGAAATAATAAGTAGTCCTTTTATCAATTTCTTGGAAAATGAATGGGATTTAGATGAAGAAGGTATTATGGAAAAACTATCAAATCATTTAGAAATGATAAGAGAAACTAAAACAAAAGAAAGGATTCAAAGAATATTTATGCCACAAACTACAGAAACAGGAAAAAATGACAAGATGGTGGATGGTCAACCTAAGAAATTCTTGAAAAGATTAAGAAATGGAGAAGTAGATTTTAAAGAGCCTTATATTAAAAGTTTTGAAAACTTTAAATATAATATATAGAATATGAGATATTTGCAAAGTTTTGGTCAAAGAATAAATGAGAATTTCTATTATAAGTCAAATAATTCAATAGAAAATTTCTTTAAGTCTTGGTATGACCTTTTAATCAATTTAAAACAAATGATTGAAGGAGATGATCATCAAATATCATACTATGTTAATAATATAAAAATTTGTTTGACTAATTTATCTGAAGATATTTTAGAAAAGTTGTCTGAAAAATGTTTAATTAAATTTCAATCTGAACTAGAAAATTTAGAAAAAAAATGCAATCCAGAAGTGTTAAAAATGACTGGTTTAGAAGAAATGTTGTCAAAATTAGAAGATGTTTACGATGATGATTTAGAGTCAGTGAAGCTAAATCTAACTAGAATATTAGGTGAGTATAGTCACTCTATTGAAGATATAGTTGATGATATTGTTAAATTTTGTGAAACTAAAATTAAAAAAGATAGTGAGTGGGAAATTATAGGTGGATTAAAATTCTTAAAATCATTTGTTCCTAAAAAGGAATATAAAAGTCAAAGATATTTACTTCAAATTGAATTTTTAAAACTTCAAGAATGGGTTAAGAAAAATAATAAGAAAATCTTAATTATATTTGATGGAAGAGATGCGGCTGGTAAAGGAGCTAACATTTCATGTATTTCACAATATCTAGACCCTAAACACTTTAGAGTTGAAACATTCGGCATTCCAGCTAAAGAAGAATCAGAAAATTGGTTTAAAAGATATGAAAAAGTCCTACCAAAGAAAGGTGAGATGGTTTTCTTTGATAGAAGTTGGTATACCAGATCTTATGTAGAAAGACCTATGGGATATTGTAGTGAAAAACAATATCAACATTTCTTAGATGATACAGTTTCATTTGAAAGAGAATTAAAAGATAAGAATATTATTTTAGTTAAAATTTGGTTGTCAATAGATAGAGGAGTTCAAAAATATAGATTTGAAATGAGAAAATCTAATCCTTTAAAATATTGGAAATTTTCTGAAAATGATCAGAATGTCTTACATAGATGGGATGACTTTACCTATTATATCAACACTATGTTAAAAAGAACAAAAAATGCCACACCTTGGTTAGTTATTGATTCAAATGATGAGCGTAAATCAAACTTAGAATCCATGAAAAGTATATTGAAGTTATTTAACTACGATGGAAAAAACAGAGATATAGTTAAAGATTCTGATAATTATATAATAGATTAAATTACCATTCTGCTTCGTAATCATTCTCATGATTAAACCAACCGTCTGTATCATTTAAGTCACCTTGAACCTCATTTAATAGACTATATTTATTTGATATTTTTTTATCTTCAAAATCAATAAGACTAAAAGTATCTACATAAGGATAATTTTTAAATTTAGATTTTTCTAAAGTTATGGTGTATTCAGCTTTCTTTTTGTTAGTGCCATCAGTTGTATAGAATCCACGAGATGAATTTTGTGCATCTTTACACCACCAACCTTCTTCAAAAGCATATCTTTTAAATATTTCTACATCAGAGTCATGATTAGTATAAATTCTATCCATGAAAGTATCTCCTTGATCAGTTTTCCAAACTAAAGCCCTTCCTTTAATAAATTTAGATTTATACTGACCATCAACCACTTCTCCTTCATCAGAGAATAAAATTAATAAAGAACAAACTTTAGTATTTCGACAGTATATTTCAAAATATTCTTCCTCAACTTCAGCCATACAAGAATTACCTAATGTAGATTGTCCTCCGTCAGCGTATCTATTTATGTTATACCAATAAGCTATATCATTACCATTTACTAATTTAAATTTTAAAAAGGCATTCTCCATTACTTCAAAAGTTGATTTATAAGCATTAACAAAGTCTTCAACATCCTTTTCTGTAAATTCTAACTTTGCTGTGGTTAAAATAGATCTAACAAGTCTTCCGATTTTTATTGGGTTTCTGTTTCTTTTCCAAAGTAGGGGTATTCTATCGTCATAAGGAGCCAAAGCTTGTTTATTCAAAACTGTTTGGTTTCCATCATCCGCTATAAACCAAACATATACATTATTACTTCTATCAGATACAGCTTCTGCTTTTATAACACCAATTGTTCCTTGTGTTGGTGAATAAGGCTCAGTATCCGGAATAGTATATCCTAATCTATCATATATAGCTCTGTTTCTTGAGCTATGTGTTAGATATCTGTCATTTTGTGTAACTTTATATTTAATTTGAGTTTCCTTACCTAAAATTTCTTTTTCTTTTCTATTTGTAATAAATGTAGCTTCATCTTTTAATTTACCTGTGTCGATATAATTTTGAGGAAAATCTAAATCTTCACCACGAGAATTTAAACTTAATAATGCCTTAGCAATTTTATTTCTCTTAATACCTTTCAAAATATTCAAGAATTTATCAGAAAATTCAATCTTAGATTCCAATACCAAAGACTCTATTAAAAGGTCTAACTCAAAGTCATAGAAGTTTTTAATCATAATCTATATATTAATTAAAAAAATTTGCTTTTTAATTTTTTTAATATTTTGTTGATTAATATATAATTATATGAAGGGGAAATTAATTAGTATTTTAAAAATACTTGGTATTGGTTTTACTGAGGTTGTTATTGATATTGATTTAAGTGACATTGTAATCAATACAATAGAAATTAAATCTGATAATATCATATTACATGCTTTCAAAAACAATATAGATTTTGAAATTCCATTTGATGATATAGATATACAAGATCAAATGATAATATATGAAACTTTAAAAACCTTGTTATATAATTAAACTTTTTTTGATTGTAGATAGGCTTTTAAATCATCATAGGTAACTGCTCCTGGATTTTTAATTAATCTATCTGGTGACCCAACTTTCTGAGCTTTTTCTTCAGATTTCTGCTTAGCATCTGATATTCTCTCATCATATTTTTCATCAACCTGTTTTAATAAAAATCCTATATAAGCATCTATGCCACCTTTTTCTATAGCTAACCTTTTATCATAATCAAAAACAAATTCTTCTAAATTGAAATAAAAGGCAATTTTATCATCATGAATATAATGGTCTGTGTAGAATTTAATACCACCGATATTTCCTTTCGCGTAAATTGATGTTTTATATTGGTAGTTATAAGATGCTGCAAATTCATCTTTATCACTAAGTAATCTCTCACTATTTTTTTCCATGGTGATAGACATTCCTAAATTGACTTTAAAATATTTACTTGTTTTTATATCATTAATAATTTTTTGGTTTGTTACAACATAATAATTTCTCATATTATATTTATAAAAATCACTTATTTACCTTTAGAAGTTTTTGTAGCTTTTGGTATTCTTGTCTATTATTATTTTTCAACCACTCAATAAACGCTGGTTCAAGTTGCTTTGATAAAGCTTTGAATTCCATAAACGCATATCTGTTTTTGAACTCTTTTTCAAAAGAAGAACCAAAAAATCTGAATTTTAATTCAAATTTATCTTTCCACTTTTCCAACCCAGCGTGAATAACATATTTTTTATTATTATATGAAATCACTACTTCATAAAATATTTCAAAAGATCCTTTTGATTCAATAGGAGAGACTTTAATGACTTTTATTTTACTAACTTCCTTATACAAAAGAGATAAAAGTGCATTTTTTTCAAATCTATGTTGTTTTTGATATCTATAAATTGCTTCTATAGCTACTTTTGGAATAGTTTTAATTCTATCTACCATTTCCTGTCTTTCATCATCTTTGTTGTAATCAAATAAAAAAGGGTTTTGTTCATCTCTTGGTCTTATATGTCTATACCAAATTTCTCTATCTTCTACCTGGCCGCCACATCCCCAGTGTGTTCCTCCAGAATAACTTCCATCCCAAGGCATATAATCCCAAGTTAATCTTAATCTGTATCCGTCTTTAAATTTTAATCTATATAAATTAGCTGTTAGATTATGTTTATAAAAACCACCAATACTAGTAGAACACCATTTTGGATCACTTATGATTTTAGATGCATCTAAAGTTCTCGCTACTTGCACAGTAAGATTGTCATCTTTATAGATGGTAGGTGCTACCTTTTCAGTTACCCTTTTTGGAATTTTTTGATTTTCTACATCTATAAATAACTCTTCATTTAAAAAAGAATTAAACGAGATTAAATGTTTCATACTATTCTGTTTCTATTTCTAATTCTTCTCCTTCATCACCAAATTCTTTATCCAATTCAATTTTAAGTGATATTAAAAAGTCGTCATCTATATCTTTAATATCAACAGTTTTGGAAATCTCACCGACTAAGTTGAAATTTTCTGAATCATATTTTTTAAATTTAACATAACACTTTTTAATATCTTCTGCAGAAAAGTCTTTTTTCTCATCTTCAGGAACAGCATCTTCAAGATTTACCACTACTGTTAGATCATATCTAGCTTCTGCATCTGAATAAATAACTTTAACACTGTCTTGTATTCTTGAATATCTTGATAATTCAATACTTTGTAATTCAATTCCTAATTCTGCGAGAGAAGTTGCACCACTTTCTTTTTTTCTTCTATCACTTAATTTTTCAATGTCTTCGGCTTTGACCTCACCAGCAAACATTTTTTCAAGTTTATTCTTGATTTTTACTAATGCCATTTTAACATATTCTTCAGGTGTATCGTGTAAGTTTTCATTGATTTTTATAAAGTCTTTAAATTTAATAATATCCATTTGTTTAAGTTATTTTATAATGTATATATTAATTTGTTATTTTGGTATATTGTTTTAAAAATATTTTGTATATTTGTTAAATTATTTAATATAATATTTATGAAGGAACAAATTAAGGAAGCATTGAAAGAAATGTTTAGAAATAATGAAATTAAGGTCTTTGTTAATATCGAACCGGAATTCGCACCAGCGGGTGACGGACAATGGAATGTTAGTAGAGTTAAAATCTTAATCGATGATGATATCGTCTATGAAAATGAGGGTATGGTTGATATTATCGAAGCTAATTAAAATATTTCGTATATTTGTGATTATGGCATATTATATTGATGATAAACAAATAGTAGAGAGTATTGATATAAATCATGTTCTTGATTATTTTAAAGATGAAGAATGTATTAGAATTATGTATGGTAGAGGCGGGCTACCACCTTATGGTGATAAAGATTATTATTTATCTGATTCTCTAATAATAGAACCCCTTGCAGATAAATTTAAATATATCTATCAAGATGGTAGTAGAGTAGTTTCAATAGATAGAAATAGAGGACAAATATGTGTTAATCCATATTTTGATAAAACTGGTATATATGATACTGAACATAGTTTGAGTAAAAATTTACGGGATTATATACTTGATTATAAATCAAAAATGAGAGATATTAAAATAAAAGAAATTACAAATGAAATTTAATAAATCAATATTCGGGATGATACACTTAGCAAGTGTCGTTCCGGTAGAAAGAGCAATAGAAGAAATTAAAATCTATGAAGAAGAAGGGTTACAAGGTATTATTGTTGAAAATTATCACGGTGGTGTAAATGATATAATTGATACATTAGAAATAACACTATCCAAATTAGCTGAACAAATTTTACAAACACCACCAGAACAAGGTTACCTCACTATTTCCAATGCCTTGCAATGGAGATTACAATATCAGAGGATTGTGGCATTGGTTGATGATATTCCAGGCATTTCAAAAATTGTAAGCTACAAAAAACCTAAATGATGAAAGTATTTGAAGCAAATATTAGTCATAAAGTTTCGGATTTCTTAAATCAGAATTTAAGAAACACTTCATCATTTGAATTAGCCAATCAAAAAATGTTTGTTGCCTTCGGCATTAAACATTTTTTTGATAATGATGAAGATTTAGGAACACTTAAAGAAGTCATTTCTGATAATTGCAATATACTTGAAGAGCCTGACAGGGCTGAATATGGCGACTTTCAGACAAATGAAGATTTAGCAAATAAGGTAACGCAACATTTAGCTTCAAAAAATATTTCACCAGCAATCATTGTTGAGCCAACTTGTGGAAAAGGCAATTTTATCATCGCATCTTTAAAGAATTTTCAGAACATCAAAAACATATTCGGAATTGAAATTTACAAACCTTATGTGTGGGAGACCAAATTTAGTATTGTCGACTTTTTTCTTGAAAACCCCGAAACGAAAAAACCAGTAATTTCTATAGCTCATTGTAATGTTTTTGACTTTGAATTCAAGCAAATTGAAAAGCAATTTTCGGATAAAGACATTTTAGTAATTGGCAATCCGCCGTGGGTTACAAACTCAAAATTGGGAAGCCTTAATTCAGCTAACTTACCCAAGAAGACTAATTTTAAAAATCATAGCGGTTTAGATGCAATGACAGGCAAAGGTAACTTTGACATTGCAGAATTCATTGCCATAACAATGCTTGAAACCTTTCAGAAAATGAAAGGACATTTACTTTTATTGGTTAAAAATTCTGTTATTAAGAATATTGTTTTCGACCAAACTAAAAACAAATACAACATTGCATCTATCGAAAAGCATTGTATTGACAGCAAGAAAGAATTCAATGTTTCCGTTGAAGCCTCTTTATTCTATTGTGAATTAAATGCTACTCCTGAATTTGATTGTGAAGAGTTCGATTTTTACTCAATAAATCAATTACGAACAATTAAAAGAAGTCAAAGAAGATTAGAAGAAAGAAAAAAACTACGTTTTGGTTGGTTAAACGACAAATTTGTTTCAAACATCGACACCTACATTCATACAAAAAAAATAGATGGCAAATGTCCTTTCGTTTGGCGACAAGGCTTGAAACACGACTGCTCAAGCGTAATGGAATTGGACAAAGTAAACGGACATTATATAAATGGCTTAAATGAAGAAGTGAAATTAGAAGATGATTTGGTTTATGGTCTTCTTAAAAGTTCTGACCTTAAAAACACAGTCATCAGCCAGACAAGAAAATTCACAATCGTTACACAACGAAAAGTTGGACAAGAAACTAAATACATAAAACACGATTATCCAAAAACATATCAATACTTGACAGAACATCAGGCAAATTTTGATGCACGGAAATCAAGTATCTATAACAACAAACCTTTATTTTCAATTTTTGGTATTGGGGACTACTCTTTTAAACCCTATAAAGTTGCCATATCAGGACTTTATAAAACGTTTCATTTCACACTAATTCTACCACAAGCCGACAAGCCGGTAATGCTTGATGACACTTGTTATTTGATAGGTTTCGACAAAATAGAATTTGCTGTTTATGCTTTGATACTTTTAAATTCAGACACGACAATGCAGTTTTTGCAATCAGTAACTTTTGCAGACGCAAAAAGAACATTTACAAAAGATGTATTAATGAGAATCGACCTTTTGAAATTAGCAAAAACCGTCGACAAGCAAAATTTGGAAACAGAATTAAATGAGCTAAATGACAAGTACAAACTTAGCTTGACATTGAACTTGTGGGACAATTTTCTAAGCGAAATGACACCCGTAAGTAATGGACAAATCGCAATGTTTGCATAGACAGATCGTGAACAAGCGCTACGCCTAACATTGCATTGGCGTTATAGGGGCTGACGTTCCCTGATTGCTCCTACAACGACAATGCTTCAACGATAACCTACAAACTGGGTAGGGGCGTCAAATAAATCGCACCTAACCAGCTGTTTTGAATGAAAGGGCTATTCAGATTACTGACAACCGTAGCCTTGCTGCTTAATTCGCTAAAAAACGCTGTGTAACTCCGTGAAAAAACTCCTTTAACTCTGTGGTTAGTTTCTTCACCGGCGTTTAGTCCGTTAGGGCTGCTTCGGAAGGGATTTAGATATACTTTTTAATCTCATCCACCAACTCCATTTTAGTAATGGGTATACCCATTATTTTGTTGTAGCCTTTTGCATCAACAAAGTATTGGTCGCGTATAATTTTAATCAACTGGCCGTTGTTTATTTCCGGTATTAACACAGTGTCAAAGTTGCGGAGTATTTCACCCAAATTACGGGGGAACGGCCGTATGTACCGTAGGTGGGCGTGGCTAACCGCATGGCCTTGGGCTTGCAATTCCAGCACACTGCTTTTTATAACCCCGTACGTGCTGCCCCAGCCTAGTACCAGCACCTTGCCGGCGGCAGGCCCGCTGTCCAACGTTTGTTCGGGTATGTAGTTGGCAATCATGTCAACTTTGGCCTGCCTTGTTTTAACCATATGCTGGTGGTTGTCGGCATCGTAACTTACATTACCGGTAACATCTTGTTTTTCCAGTCCGCCAACACGGTGTTCCAAGCCGGGGGTGCCGGGTATAGCCCAAGGGCGAAATTGCTCACAAATATGGTGGTAAATTCATTCAACTTGATTTTATTTCCGGTAGATATGAAAGGGATAGAGCGATTGATGTAGATGATTACTTATCATATCCTAATATAAAAGTATTAGGTGGTGTTTGGCCTAAATATTACACGCCTGTTAAAGGTTCTAATTTGGAAGAGGATTTAAAGATGGGTATGAAACTTTGTGATGCCATTGTTGTAACTGGACAGGGAACTGGTAAAGAAACTCCTTTGGATAAAATCAAATATTTCAGAAGTGTTATTGGTAATTTTCCTTTAATTATTGGGGCTGGACTAACTGCTGATAATATAAATCAAATGGAATGGGTTGATGGTGCTATTGTTGGTAGTTATTTTAAACCAGGTGGTGCCACAACTGCTAAAGTGGATAGAGAATTAGTTAAAAAATTTATGAGTAAATTATGAATAAATATGCTGTTGTTTTTGGTGGAGCAATGAATGATACTTCAACTAAGGAATATCTTGAAAGTGTTGAATTGGTAAAAATTCTAACAAATAAAGGATTCATTATAAAAAGTGGTGGATATAGAGGTATAATGGAAGCTGTTTCCAAAGGAGCATATGAATCTGGTGGAAAGTCTATAGGATATACTTGTAAAACATTTCCGAGCACAAGAGGTAATAAGTATCTAACCGGAACGGTAATTTGCGATGATATTTATGATAGACTAAGAGGATTGATAGAAAATACCGATCTTTATATTGTGCAAAGAGGTGGTATTGGAACATTATCTGAGTTATTTTTATCATTAGATGTTATAAGAAAGATGGAAAATAAGCCACCTATTATTTTAATAGGTTCATTTTGGAGAGATATATTTGATAGTTTTGAAGTCCTATTTCAGAAAGAATTAGCTCTATTAAAAATAATTGATGACTATAAAGATATAGAAAATTTCATTTAAAAAAATTTGATTATTTCTTCGTAAATTTTAATTATGAATGTTATTTGTATTACTGGTTCAAAATTTTTAGTGAAACATAAAATATATAAAGTCATTGATATAGAAGGTGATTCCTACTATTTAGATTATGACCAGACTAGCTGGAATTGGCCCTCAGGATGGTTTCATAAGATGAATTTTGAAAAAGTAGAAGATAATAGAGAAAGAAAACTTAAAAAAATTTTAAATGGAGAATAAATACCTTAAATCATATAGATATCTTAGAAATTTGAAAATGCAGGCAGTTGAAGGTCAATATTTTGAGTTCGCCTCAGATTTAAGAGAACTAGAGAGGGAAACTTTTATGATGCCTAAAGTATTTGAGTTTACCTATGCAAGGGAGGCAGACTTTGATATTGAAGTATTTCATAATAAACTGCAACAGATATTTCAAAAATTTTGTATCTTTGTGTATATTTTAATATTATGAATAGAATTGGATATTGTTGTATAAGCATTGGAGTAAATGAAAAGTTAAAGAAAAAGGATCATATTCTTGTAAATAGGGGAATGATTAAAAAAACTTTTGAATTCAAAGGTCTTTCCTATGTTTCTGAATTGGCTTTGCAAAACATATCAGATCTCAAAAAAATACTTGAATATAATATATCAAAAGATATTTATGTTTATAGAATGTCTAGTGATATGTTTCCTTGTATCGGATTTTACAATTTATCAGATTTGCCAAATTTTAAACTAATATCTGAAAAGATGAAAAATCTTGGTGATTTAATAAAATCAAATGATATTAGAGTATCTTTTCATCCTTCACATTTTTGTGTCTTAGCAAGTGAAAATCCAGATGTGGTTACTAAAACTATTGATGAATTAAATAAACATGCTGAGTTAATGGATTTGATGGGTTTAGAAAAATCACATTATTATCCTATTAATATACATATCGGAACTACTAAACCAACTTGTCAAGA
>Ga0207955_1000051_pt1 | contig 46761 bp, 68 predicted proteins | sample CryBogCBE29Jun09_FD_184563 | JGI IMG/M metagenome (GOLD analysis project Ga0207955, IMG submission 184563) | Freshwater microbial communities from Crystal Bog, Wisconsin, USA - CBE29Jun09 (SPAdes) (version 2) | ecosystem: Environmental > Aquatic > Freshwater > Lake | place: Crystal Bog... | reverse complement strand
CAACAGTTGGCACATTTGGAACGCCTTATGTTCTCACCCGCGCTACTGACTACAACAACTCAACGGCTGGTCAGGTTGAATATGGCGATTATCTTTATGTAGTTGCTGGCAGCACTCAATCAGGTCAGAACTTTATTGAATACAATACTGGCACAGGCACTAATGGCTACATCATCATTGGTACAGATCAGATTTTCTTTGCTCAGACTTCCGGCGCTGGCCCACAAGGAACTCAAGGTCCAATCGGAGCGCAGGGCATTACTGGTACGCAGGGTACTACTGGTATCCAAGGTGCTATTGGTACTCAGGGTGCGGTTGGCTCTCAAGGCTCAACAGGCGCACAAGGTACTAGCGGTACAAATGGAGCGCAAGGTACGACTGGTACACAAGGCATACAAGGTACAACTGGTTCGCAAGGAACTGCGGGATCAACTGGATCACAGGGAACTACTGGAAGCCAAGGAACTCAAGGAGCCACAGGCTCAACAGGTTCTCAAGGCACAATCGGTATTCAAGGAACCACAGGTCAGACTGGCTCACAAGGTACAACAGGCTTGCAGGGTTCTACTGGTGCAACAGGATCAACTGGCGCGCAGGGAACATCGGGAACTAACGGCACACAGGGTACAACTGGCGCACAGGGAACAACTGGCGCAACAGGCTCTCAAGGAACCACAGGTACTCAAGGTCTAACAGGATCTCAGGGTGCGACTGGAACACAAGGATTAACAGGAACCCAAGGCTTCACAGGCTCTCAGGGAACGCTTGGAACTCAAGGTACTTCAGGTACTAACGGAACCAACGGCTCGCAGGGTACAACGGGTACTACTGGATCACAAGGAACGACTGGAACCCAAGGAACTACTGGTACTTCAGGTTCTAACGGCGCTCAAGGTACAACTGGTTTGCAAGGTATTCAGGGAACCCAAGGGCTTCTCGGAACTCAAGGACTTCAAGGAACTACTCCTACTGTTGTTATGCAGCAATGGCGCTACACCGCAACAGGTGGCGAAACAACCCTCTCAGGCACAGACGGATTCTCAACAACTCTGAGCTATGTAGTTGGAGCTGAGCAGGTATTCATCAACGGCGTACTTCTTGAGCGTGGTGTGGATTACACCGCAACCACAGGTACTTCAATCACAGGCTTAACTGCTCTAGTTGCTAGCGATATCGCCACAGTTATCTCGCACAACGCCTTTAACATCGCCAACGCTATCCAATCTACTCAAATCACCGCTAAAGGTGACTTGATCGTAGGTACAGGATCCGGCACATACACCAATCAGGCGGTAGGAGCTGACGGCACAACACTTGTTGCAAACTCTTCTGCCAGCACAGGCGTATCTTGGACTACTCCAAGCACTTTAGTCAATCCATTCATAAATGGTGCGGCAGACATAGCGCAAAGAGGAACTAGCATTGCCGCTAATGCTGGAGTTATTTACACATTAGACCGATGGGCATATAACTGCACTGTCGCAACCACTTGCACTGTCAGCCAAGTCGCTGCTAATTTGACTGGGTTTAGATATGCTATGCGTTTCCAAAGAACCGCTGGAACAACTACAACTCCTGCTGTTTATTTGGGCAATTCTGTTGAAACATCAAATGCCATTTTGTATGCAGGAAAAGTTATCACATTCTCATTTTACATCAAAACTGGTGCAAATTATTCTGGGTCAGGCGTAAATTGGTATTTCAATTATGGCACTGGAACTGATGAAAATATATTGACCACTTACACTGGTAATACCACTTTATTGTCTGGAACTTTTGCCGCTAATACAACTTGGACTAGAGTTACAGGAACTGCTACTTTGCCATCAAATGCAACCGAATTTGCAACTTATTTCAATTCTACTACTTCGGGAACTGCTCTCGCGGATGATAGTTTCTACATCACTGGCGTTCAACTTGACCTTGGTTCTTACAACTCCACAACTGCTCCCGCCTTCCGCCGTAGCGGTGGAACACTTCAGGGGGAGTTAGCCGCTTGCCAGAGGTACTACTACCGTTCATCAGCCACACCATCTGGAGGAGCCAACTTCCTCGCACCAATGGGAGCATTTAGCGGTTCAACAAATTTCTCAATTCCATTTATGGCTCCCGTTCCAATGAGAGCAACCCCTAGTTCAACGATTGATTTTTCAACACTTTGGGTTACGGATTTTTCATCTAACTTTGCGGTTACTGCAATGACCTTAGATTCAAATTCAACTAACAACTGCATTTATTTGAATGGAACTATCGCATCTGGAGGAACCATATACAGACCAGCAATGCTTAGAGCAAATGCTTCTTCATCAGCCTACATCGGATTTACGGCGGAGTTGTAATTATGGAAAATGTAACTTTTATAGATGTTCTTCAATCTAGTGGAGAAACTAAAACTTTTGCCATTATTGATTTAGGCAATAGTAATTTTCAATCAATGCTCAAGGCTGACTATGAAGCCAACACACTCCCATCCAACTCTTCTATCCCACAGGCAGGTGCATAATGTCACGCGCACAACTTACAAGTACGGTAGAGCAGTCAAGCGGTGGCGTAGTAGCGCCGTTCTTGGCTGGTAAGAATAAGATTATCAATGGTGATTTTGGTATCTGGCAGCGTGGAACTTCGTTTAGTTTTAGCGGTGGCGGTGCAGGTGTTTATACCGCAGACCGATGGCTAATGAATTACAGTGCAGGTACAGGAACGGCTTATTCAGTATCTCAGCAAGCCTTTACCCCAGGAGCCGCGCCAGTTACAGGCTACGAATCTGCTTACTACCTTCAATGGCAAATGACAAATGCTGGTAGTGGAAATAATATAAATCAAATTGGACAACGCATTGAAGATGTTAGAACCTTTGCAGGTCAAACAGTAACAATTTCAATGTGGGCAAAGGCTGATAGCGCAAGAGTCATGGGATTTTACGCCGACCAAAACTTTGGTTCAGGCGGTTCTTCAACGCAATACAATGTCATATCTAATCCAAGTCTTAGCCTAACAACTTCTTGGCAGCGTTTTACCTTTACGGCAACTATTCCATCGGTTAGCGGTAAAACTATTGGTGCAGGTAGTTACTTGCTTCTTGGCCTTTCATTGCCATCGGGAACAACCTCAACCATTTCATTTTGGGGCGTACAAGTTGAGGCTGGTTCAGTAGCCACTCCATTCACTACCGCCAGCAACACACTCCAAGGCGAGTTAGCCTTGTGCCAACGGTATCTTCCAGCCTTCACAGGTCAAACCGATTACATCGGCTATGCCTACGGAACAAATACTGCTCTATGGACAATCCCATTTGATGTTCCAGCCCGCGTTGTTCCAACTGGAATTACTACAAGCGGAACTTTCAACGCTTTTGCCCTGAACACTCTTGCTGGCGTAACTCCTTCCTTCAATGAGGCAAGTGTGAATTCGGGTTCTGTTCTTGCAGGTTTTACAATTACTGCTGGTCAAGGCTCAAGATTGCAAATAGCCTCTAATGCCCTGCTTCTATTTACAGGATGTGAGTTGTAATGGCTGAAGTAACTATCTATCAAAACACCAACGGCGAAGATTGCGTTCAGATTGTCAATGATGACGGCTCAGTTTGGTCGGGATTGAAGTCAGCCTACGATGCCCAGCAAGCGGCTCAGGTAGCCCCACAAGCCTGACTGGAACACTCCACAGAGAGTTAAGACCTGTTAAGATCGCCCAATGAACCTCGTTCAAAAGGCGGTTGAACAGGGTGGCAAGTTAGCACCCATAGCAATACCCAATACCTTTGGGGGAATGAACCCTTCGGTTTTTATTGATCCTGACGGCGATATCCTCGTTAATGTCCGCGTGGTCAATTACATTCTTTACCATAGCGAGAACAAGCAACTTTACCCCTCACGATGGGGGCCACTTGCTTATCTGCATCCCGAAAAAGATCAGCGCTTAGTCACCGAGAATTACCTAGTACGCCTCAATAGCGATCTAGTAATGACCGATTGCACCAAGGTTGAAATGCTAGAACTGCATCAACCTATCTGGGAGTTTGTCGGTTTAGAAGATGCTCGCCTTGTCTATTGGGATGATTACTACCTCATAGGCGTTCGCCGCGATACCACTACTAACGGTACTGGTCGTATGGAACTGACCAAGATCGCGCTAGACAAGACCAACTGGACTGCGCGCGAGATTGACCGCAAGCGTATCCCTGCACCTGCTCCCGATAATTCGTACTGCGAGAAGAACTGGATGCCGGTACTTGATCGCCCTTATCACTTTGTTAAGTGGTCTAGCCCTGTTGAAGTTGTCGAGTTTGATGGAACACAGACCAAGCAGGTTAGCGTTCGCCAAGGAATCCAGCCCGCTAAAGATCAGCGTGGCAGTTCTCAGATTATTCGATGGGGCAACTGCTACATTTCAATGACCCATGAGGTTGATCTCTTTAAAAACTATCTTGACCAGAAAGACGGAATCTACCGTCACAGACTTTGCGTATATGACGATCAGTTAAACCTTGTTGGCTTATCTAAAGAGTTCTCGTTCCTAGACTTTAGGATCGAGTTCTGCGTAGGTATAGCCGAATATCAGGGCGATCTGCTTGTAAGTTTTGCCGTTGCCGATAATGCCGCATTTGTATTAGTAACACCGCGCGGTATTATTGAGGATCTAATAGCGGAGGCGCTTGATGCTTGATGAACTTATATACGCACTATCTAAAGACCCATTTGACCCACAGTTAAACTTTGAGGTCGCGGTTGAGTACGAGAAGGCAGACCAGATAGCGAGCGCAGTTTCTTTCTATTTACGCACCGCCGAGTATGGCAAAGAGTGGGGCGATGTTTATGTTTATACCTCGCTGCTTAAACTTGCCAAATGTTTTAACGAACAGACAGACCGCACAACAACAGTTTCTAATTGCCTCATGCAAGCAATCGGCTACGACCCTGATCGCCCAGAAGGATTCTTCCTCTTGTCGCAATTCCACGAACGCCAAGGTAACTGGCGCGAGGCTTGGGTTTATGCTCGAATTGGTCAGAATGTTTCAGGCGATGACTTTGGATACAACCCACTTCCGACAGATGTTGGCTATGTGGAGTACGCCTTAGATTTTGAAGAAGCCGTTGCAGGTTGGTGGCTAGGTCGCAGAGATGAATCCATCAGAATCTTCAATGAGTTGCTTTCTATGGAGATCAGCGATGAGTACCGCAAAGCGATAGAGGCAAACCTTGCCGTTATTCTTTGATATTGGTGCCAATCGGGGAGATGCAACAGTAGTTGCGCTCGCTCTTGGCTATAAAGTAATTGCGTTAGAGCTTTCACGCGTTTATAGCCAACTGGTTAGCAATTTTATCTACAACCCTAATGTCGTTCCGTTAAAATATGCCGCATCGGATAAGGACTACCAGCGCGTAGAGTTTTATGAAGCCGAAGAAGATGGATTAAGCACTCTAAATAAAGAATGGCTAACTGCCGACACAATGCCGTATAACGGAAAGCCGTATCGCGTAACTTTTGCTAACACTATAACGATTGACACTCTTGCCAGTATTTACGGAGAGCCTGATTTAATTAAGATAGATGTTGAAGGCGCAGAATGGTCTGTTCTTAATGGAATGATCTGTAAATACAAAATGCTTACTTTTGAATGGACTCAGGCGACCTTAGACGAACATCGAAAGCAACTGCACTATCTAAAGGCTCTTGGATATACCGAAGTCGCTCCACAGTTTATTGAACCCCATTTAGATCAACCTAGTGACTGGTTTGATATTGACCTTGATATTAAGGATTGGCGCGAAAGTAACGCTAGAGAGTGGGAATTGGTTGGGTGGAGAAAAAATGAACTAAGACCAACTGCTGATGTGGGAATGATGTGGGTGCGTTAGGTTTATTGCTACTATTACGCCAGCCTGATTTACGAGAGGCAAACCAAAGGAGCAAGTAATGGGTCTATTAGACCGTTTTGCAAAGGCAGTAGCAGATCAATTAGAGAAGTCACCTAATCTTCCAGTCGGTTCAGTTACTATGACTGAAACACAGATGCGCAATGCGAGTAATCAAGCAAACAGTTACGGACAATCTGCTGCACTTCCACGCGACCCTAACATCGCTTCTGTTCCCTTCTCACAAGGTATTCCTATTGTTCCGGGCGGTATTAACCCACTTCAAGATCGCGGTCGTCCTGACCCACGCCGTTATGAATTCCAAGTTGCACAGAACATTAACATTACGGAAACACGCCTTGTTCCGTTTAAGACACTACGCGCAGCAGCAGATCAAATTGATATTCTTCGCCGTTGTATTGAAGTATTAAAATCTAAAGTTACTTCTCTTGAATGGGATGTTGTTCTTGGAGAAGATGCCGCAGAACAGTTAATTACTGAAATGGGTGGAGCAAAAGCACAAGCACTTGCTAAGGCTCGTGAACAATTCAATGGAGATATCAATAGACTTCGTCAGTTCTGGGAAACTCCTGATCGTGCTAATGGTTTAATTTTTACTGACTGGTTAAATATGGCACTAGAAGAAATCTTAGTGCTAGATGCTTGGACAGTATGGCCTCAACAAACTGTTGGTGGAGATTTACTTGGACTTCAGATTCTTGATGGTTCAACTATCAAACCACTTATTGATGATCGCGGTATGCGCCCATCAGCACCACATCCTGCCTATCAACAGATTCTTTATGGCTTCCCACGCTCTGAATTTTCAGCACCAACAGAAACAGAATTAACTGATGGAGAGTTCAGTTCAGATGAACTTTCTTACTTAATCCGCAATCGTCGTACAAATACAATCTACGGCTACTCTCCAACCGAACGCGCATTACCAGTAGCCGACCTTTATCTTCGCCGTCAGCAATGGCTTCGCGCTGAATACACCGATGGCGTAACTCCTGAACTTCTTATGAAGACAGATGCTAACTTTGGTAATAATCCTGATCTATTGCGCCGTTATGAAGATATTTTTAACAATGATCTAGCAGGGCAATTAGAACAACGCAAGCGCGTTCGTTTGCTTCCTGTTGGTATGGAGCCAATTCAGTTTGATGGTTATGGCGAGCGATTTAAAGAAACATTTGACGAGTATCTTGTTAATACTATTTGCGGGCATTATGGCGTTATGCCTTCTGAGATCGGTTTCTCTCCTAAAGGTGGACTAGGTGGTTCAGGTCATCAAAAAGGACAAGCAGAGTCAGCAGAAGTAATTGGTGCTATTCCTCTTGCCAACTGGGTCGCTCGTATGATTACTAATCTTTCTTATGTGTATCTTGGTATGCCACGCGAACTTGAATTTAAGTTTATGGAAAGCAGTAGAGATGATAAAAAAGAACGCGCCGAAACATTGCAGATTGAACTTCAGACAGGTGCTATTACGCTTAATGAAGTCCGTTCAGAAGCGGGTCGCTCTCTCATCGAATCTCCTGAAGCGGATATGCCAATCGTTGTTGTTGGTAATACTGCTTATTTCATTACTCCTAATGGCGCTGTTCCTTTCGAAAGTTCTCCGAATATGGACGAACAAGGAATGGTTGAAACACCTGAAGAAAAGCCAGCGATAGAAGCACCAGTCACTCAAGCAGTTAAGGAGATGAAAGCGTTTATTCGTTGGCTTCGTAAATCTCCTGACCGCGAGTTTAAGTTTGAGCATGTTGAAGTTCTTTATGCTGATGTTCTAAATAAGTTTATTGGTGAACAGGATTACGATTCTGCTCGCTGGTATGCCGAGCGTTATTTAGCATAAGTGAACGCACTATGGCGACAGATGCACGGAGCCAAAGTTCGTTTATCTGTTCAACACGCGACTCTTATTCAGAAAGCCTTTAAGGGTTCTGTTGATATTGACAAGGTAGTGAAAGAGTGGCTTGATAACCACTTTACTTCGGAAGTAACAACTCAACAGGGTAGGGATTGGGCGCGTATTCACGTATTCGTTGATGACTCTAAACTGAATAAAGCGTTACGAATTATTTACGCAGAAGCCTACGCATTAGGTAGCGATATGGCTCTTGCCGCTATTGCTTCACAAATGCTCGACAAAGCATCAAAACAAGACTTGAAACAAGCTTCTAAAATCGACTGGGCGAAATGGAAGCCCGGCAATAAAGCAGCGGCAAATATGTTGAGTCCTAAAGGCGGATTATCAAGTTTAATGGACTCGCGCGCAGTAACACTTACTGGTATTAGAGGGACTACTGTTGATCGTATAGGAACGGAACTCGCTAGGGGATTGAAAGCAGGACTACCGCCTAGAGAAGTGGCGCCAGCAGTAGAGGGCATTTTGGCTCCCCTCAGAGAAAGAATTGCCAGCGATTTAGGTGCAAGTTTGACTGGATTGATCTCAGATTCCCAACGAGCATTAACGATTGCACAAACAGAAATGTCTAGAGCCGTATCGGTTGCTTCTATGCAGCAGTATGCAGATACAGGCGTTGAAATGGTTGAGTGGTTAGTCGCTGACCCTTGTGACGATTGTGCCGAAAATGCCGATGCCTCACCAATTTCACTTAACGATTCTTTCCCATCGGGCGATACGGAACCACCAGCGCATCCAAACTGTATGTGCTCAATCGCGCCTTATGTCGTTGATACATTAAATGTTTCTGATGCGTTATCATAAACCCACTAACTGATAGGATAAGCAAATGTCACAATCGACAACACCAGCAAACCCATCGCCGTATCAACACGGAACGATTACAGTAGGAACAACTGCTCAAACTTTGTTTATTGTGCCATCTGGCATGAAACGCGCACACGTTTATATTCGTAACAATAGTGCGAGTGCAACTATTTTTATTGGTGATACAACAGTTGCTTCAAGCGGTTCAACTCAAGGATTACCTATCCCATCAAGCACTACTCAGCCTCTTGAATTTACTGGTGGAACTACCATTTCAGTAATTGCTTCAAGTGCATCAACTTCCGTTTCCTATCTATGGACAGCAGGTAACTAATGGCAACAAATTACGCAACTTCATACGCTGCAATTACTAAAAGCGAAAAGCAAGAAGATGGAACGCTTCTTGTTTATGGCAAGGCAACAGATGACGCTATTGATAGTGATAACCAAATCTGTGATGCAGGTTGGTTGAATAAGGCTATGCCTGATTGGTTCAAGACTGGCGGCAATATCCGCGAGCAGCATTCAAACATTGCTGCTGGTGTCGCCAAGGAACTAGATAGCAAGGCTGATGGTCATTACATTACGGCTCACGTCGTAGATGCATCTTCTGTTAAGAAAGTTGAAGCAGGAGTATTGAAGGGGTTCTCAATCGGAATTCGCGCACCCCGTATTGTGCGCGATGAAAAGGCTGCTAATGGTCGAATTATTGATGGACAGATTGTTGAAGTTAGCCTAGTTGATCGCCCTGCCAACCCCCACGCCAAATTAATGCTGGCTAAATCAGATGGAACGGATGTAATTCAAGTGGAAGAACTAATCGAACAAGAGTTGCCAGCAGCAGAAGTTGTTGAAGCAGAAGTTACTGCCGAAACAACAGAAGTAGTCGCTGCTGATGCAGAAAAGCGTGCTTATGGTGAAAGCGCAGAAGTAGAAACAGATGAAGGTACTTACGACTCTGCTGGTCACGAAGTTGCAGAAGCCGAAGGAGATAAGCCAATAGATAAGTCAAGCGATGGTTGCACTTGCGCTGGTTGTATGAAATGCGCTGCTGACGGCGGTTGCGATAGCAAGATGTGTAAGGGCTGCACAAAGTCTGAACACAAGTCTGCTTCTATTGATAAGTGCTTAGAGTGTGGTTGCCACAAGCCAGCCGATAATCACGGTCGCGCAGATGTATCGACTGCTGAGATGGTATCTCCAACAGATACACCTAAATCAACAATTACACCTCTCCCAACAATCGAACGCGTTGGCGATGTTCAAGATACAGAAATCTTCGAAGAAGAAGATTCAATTAAGTCTGCTCTAAGTGCCGTCGATGTTGATGGCATTATTGAGAAAGCCGTAAAGAGTGCTACTGATTCCGTCCGTAGTGAGATTGATGTAGTTGTGGCTGCAAATAAGGCAGCACAAGAAACCATCAGTAAACTAGAGACAGAACTAGCAGCGGCAAATCAAAAGGCAGTAAGTGGTGGTCCTAAGCGATCAACTATCAAGCCAGCAGAAGTAACTGTTAATGAGTTTCTTCTAAAGGCTGCACAGTTCCGCGAAAAGGCTGCTGCAACAACAGACCGCGATCTCGCTCGTGGTTACCGCGAATTGGCTTCGGACTTTGAAGCAGATGCCGCAAAACTAAACAACAACTAACCTCTTTACGAAAGGAATACCTAATGGCACTAACAGCGCCAAAGGCTACTGATCTCTTCGGAGATGCAGAGTCACCAAAGGCTGCCGCTGCTGCTCACGAAGAATACGTGGCTGCAATCGACAAGTCTGCTCAGGCAGTTGTTACTGACCCATCTGCTCTTATGCAGATTATGGGTGGTAACGGAATTAAGTTTGATTCAGTTAATAAGTCAAGCGATTCAATCGCACAGTTGGAAGCACTTGTTGCTAACAAGTCACTTTCACCTGATGCAGTAGGTTCACTCAATGCGGCTCTTGCTGCTCAGCGTGTCGCTACAGATTCGATCAACAAGGACATCAGCCTTACAACACCTCTTTCAACTGCTTTCGCAGCATTTGATCTTGAAGCACCTGCAAAGTTGCTTACACCTCGCCCAACACCACTCCGTAACAAGATCGCTCGTAAGAAGGGCGTCGGTACTTCACACCGCGTAAAGCGCATCACAGGTTACACAGGTACAGGTACAGGCGGACAAGGTAACATTTGGCCGGGAATCACCGAAACAACAACAACCGCATTTGGTTCAATCAACTACGAGCGCGGATCAAAGATCGCTTACACTGCTGACGATCTAGTACTTCCTTACAACTCATACTCACTATCTGATAGCGTTTCATTCGATGCTAACTTCTCAGGTATGGGATATCAGGATCTCCGTCAGTTGTCCTCAACATCTACTCTCTACGCAACAATGTTGATGGAAGAGCGCATGATGCTTATGGGTCGCGGAACTGCTTCAGGCTACTCAGGCGCACTTGCTGCTCCAACAGTAACTCTCGCTACTGCTGCTGCTTCAGGTACACAGACAGGACTTGGCGCTGCCACTTACTATGTCTATGCAACTTCTGATGCTGGTTCATTTGGTGAGTCTGTTCTTTCAACAGTCGCTTCACAAGCAGTTTCTGCTGGTGGCGTTCTCACAATCACAGTAAGTAACGTAACTGGTGCTCTTGCAACCAAGATTTATGTTGGTACTGCTACTGGTGCTTCTAACGCTCACTATGTTGGTCGCATTAGCGGTCTAACTGGAACACTTCAGGGTTCTGCTTCAACACAGACTAAGGGCGATAATCTCGTCTTTAACACAACTGGAACACTTGCTTCAACAATCTCTGCTGATACATCTGCTTACGCAACAGGATATGACGGAATTCTTCCAACTGTCCTTGGTGCTAACTCAGGCGCAATCAATGAGATCAACTCTGTATTCTCAACATCAAATCCTGGTGTCGAATATCAGAATGTCTTCGCAACACTATGGGATTCTGTTAAGGCTGATCCTGATGAGGTTCTTCTCAACGGCGCAGATCGTAAGCAGTTGTCTGATGCAATCAAGAACGGTTCAACCGCTAACTACCGTATCAATCTTTCACAGACTGATACTGGTGACTATGTTGGTGGCGCAGTAATTGGTGCGCTTCATAACGAGATCACAGGCAAGTTGGTTGATCTTACTGTTCACCCTTGGCTTCCACAGGGTGTATCACCAGTTCTTTCCTACACACTTCCAATTCCAGACACAGAGGTTTCTGATGTATGGGCTAACGTGATGGTGCAGGACTACATGGGTATTCAATGGCCTGTATCACAGTTCGCCTACGAATTCTCAACTTACTTCCGTGGAACATTCTTCTGCTACGCACCTGCTTGGAATGGTGTCGTTTCAGGTATCGTTTCTGCTTGATTAAGTAAAAGTTCAAGAAGGGGCGCGGACTAATCTCTGCGCCCCTTTTCTTCTAGAGAGGGCAAAGAATGTCAAAGTTAATTCCACCAAATCACGGAATACGCGGAGTAGATGTTCAAACAACGCGTGGCACTAAGAAAGTAAATATAGGCAAAGACGGATTACTTAGCGTTAATAATCCAAAGACTATTAAGGCATTGAAAAAAGAAGGCTTTGTTGAAGCGAATCTCAGTTCATATTCGATAGGCGACCAAGATCGTGGCTATAATTGCACTGCTTGTGGATTCGGCAGTTGGTTTAAGAAGTGTGGGCGCTGCGGTCATGATAACGATAGATTAGAAACGGATAGTTCAAATGGCTAGTGCGATTGCCCCAAATACAGAACAATTCAGCGTTCCTTATTTGACTATTAATGAATTCAAGAGTGCGCCTACTGCTATTGACTACGACAATCTAGTAGTCGGGGGCAATCAGGCAGCCCAAGATGCCGAACTCACTAATGCCATTACTCGCGCTTCCTCTTGGATAGATCAACATTGCAATCAAATCCTTGGTGCTACACAAGACACAGAGCAACAAAGAGGTCGCATTAAGTCAGATGGCACTATTCGTTTCCACCCAAAATACAATCCAATTATTGCTCTCAATTCTTTTGCTTATGGCACCGACCCAAATAGCCTTGTAACCGCCACAGACCCCTCTAAGGCGTGGTTAGAAGAGGGAGAGGTTATATTCCCTTATGCCAGTTTGACCGCCTCTTACAGCAACCAAGGACCCCTGCAATTCGGTATGCCGTCAACTCCTGGACGTGAAATATTCCTGCGTTACAACTATGTGAATGGCTACGCTAATTCAACTATTGCTTCAGCAACGGCAGCCGCAACTTCCCTGACGGTTACAAATGCAACTGGAATTGTTGCTGGGCAATCTCTTAAAATCTATGACGGTTTATATTCTGAAAATGTAACAGTTGATACTTCTTACACATTTGGAAGCACAACAGTTCCATTGACTTCAACACTTGCCTATACGCATACCGCAGGGGTCGCTATCTCGGCTATGCCAGCAGCAATTAAGCAAGCAGCAATTCTTGTTACAACTGCGTTTCTTAAAGTGCGTGGAGATAACTCTTTGGTAATGGACATTTCTACACGCGGTTCAGAGGCAGGAGCAGCAGCCCGAAACATTGCTTCTGATCTTTCTTTAGCCGAAGACTTGTTGAAGCCGTTCCGTAGGATTCGTTAATGGCTTCATCTCGTGCCGCAGTTCGATCTGCTATTCAAAGTTGGATTAACGCTGGAACGATTGCCAACCTCAATCAGGTTCTAGTGTCCTTCCCTAAGCAGATTAACTTTCAAATTAACGCTACGGCTGGGCAGTTAAATCGCGCAGTCGGTGTAGTTCATATTGCTTCCGAGTCTGAAAATCGTATTGCTATTGGTGGCGCGTATAACGGATGGAAGCGCGTTGATTACCAAATTGATTTTCAAATCTTTCACCTGTCGTTAGAAAAGAAAGCCGAAGCAGGCATGGATTCCTTCGACACCGTAGTTGATGGCATTAAAGGTTTGCTTCGTGGAGGCGCGCATACGCTAGGATTGCCTGATGGTTCAGTAATTTGGGAAGCAGCCGAGCAGAGCATTAGTGTTTCATACGGCTTACCATTTACTAACGATGCTGGTGCAACAGAGATATGGGCTTCGGTTAGTTTCCCTGTTACACAGATGATTCAAGCATAGGAGAAGAAATGGCAAAGTTTAAGTATCTTGGCGAAGACAATCGTGAGTTCCCAACTCTCGGTCTTACTGTAAATGCAGGAGATGTATTTGACGCGCCATCTGATTTTGTTGCTACAAATGTAATCGTTGTACCAAAGATAACCCCACCAGCAGATACAACAGTAGGAGAATAACAAATGGCAGTCCAACCTTCCGTCAAATCGTTTCTAGGACTTGCACTAGAAACAACTAAGGGAACCGCAGTTACCGCAACTGATTATGTCCCTATTACTCTCAATAGTTTCAAGCCAGTCGAAATGATTAACGAACTTCTTGATAACGGCATTCGTGGTTCGATGGTTGAGAACTACAACTACGTTCAGGGTCGCCGTCATACGGAGATCGATTTTGCAGGCCCCGTATTCGCGGACACTATCGGTTATTTCGTTGCAGGCATTATGGGAGATGTAGTTACTACTGGTTCATCTGCTCCATATACGCACACTATCGCGTTGAAGAACGCAGTCGGTACTTCGGGAGATGCTCAGCCAAAGGCTCTCACTATTACTGACTACTATGCTGCTGGCGTTCGCCAATTTCCGGGCTGCCAAGTTCATGATCTTGAATTCACTTTCAACGCAGATGGAATGCTTGAATACACTTCCAAAGTAACTGGTTATCCTTCCGCAACTACAACTGCACCAACTCCTTCTTTCTCAACTGTAGTTCCAACTCAGGTATGGACAGGAACAGTTACAGTTGCAGGAACTACTATTTCTAACGCAGTTACAGGAACTCTTAAACTCACTAGAACAGTAGAGCCTATTTTCGGTATTGCTAACACTCAAGCACCTTATTCAGTATTTATGGGTGCGCTTACTGTTACTGGCAAAGTTACTTTCGTAATGGAAGATGACACTCAACTCACTAACTTCCTCTCGAATACTCAGCCAGCACTTACCTTCACTTGGGCTACTGGGTCAGGTTCAACTGCTACTCAGTTCGCGGTTACTGCATCTAAGAGCGCATATACCGCAGCAGTAGTAGAACGCAATAAGGATTATGTGGAAGTTACTGTTGATTTCAACTCTCTCGGTAACACTACGAATGTCGGTGCGACTGCTGGTTACTCACCAGTCAAGTTCACACTTCAAAACGCAAAGCCTTCAGGTACTTATCAGTAACCTGATTTAATGTTGTGTGGGGTGACGTGCCGCCTTCCCACTCCCCCACACAACCCAAACAATCGGAGGCGATATGGAAGGAACATAATGAGCGAAAAAACAATCAAACTCCCTAGCGGAGCAACAGTAGTTCTGCGCGATCCTCAAAGTCTTAAAGTCAAAGATCGCAATAAAATCTATGAAGCTTCTGAGGGCAAAGAAGGCGTAATGCAAGCACTCGCATTAACTAATGCCATTGTGGCTTGCTTAGTCAAGGAATGGTCTTTCGATCTTCTCCCACCATCAGTTAAGGCTGAATCGTTAGAAGAACTTTCTATTGCTGATTATGATGCTCTCGTTGAAGAAAGTGCGGATGCCCAAGAGGTTATCTTTCCAAGTTTTAATAAAACATTGCAAAATGAGGCAGACCCAAAAGCGGATACCGCAAACTCGAACGCCTAAAAGGGCTACTAGAAGGCGCGGACAGAAATGAGAATTTCGAATATCCCGATTCTGAGTGGTTCTATTATGAGTGTGCTAAGCAGTTTGGCTGGACGCCGTTAGAAACAGATGAACAACCAGTTCATTTGGTATCATGGCTAATTGCCATCAACCGAGTAGTTAAGGAGATCGAAGTTGGGAGTGACAACTAATTTACGACTCTTTAAAAAAGAATATGATGGTTTCATCAAAGACTTTGAAGATGGTGTTCGTTTGGCTCGTAATGAAATGGCTAACGTTATGGAACAACTTGCTAAAAACGAAATCAAAGGCAAGCGCAAGCCCAATGAAAAAGCCGAAGCAGGACAACCACCTAAGAACAGAACTGGCAATCTTCGTCGATCTATCACTCAAGTTAGATCGCGCGCAGGCTTTGGTATGTATAACGCAACAGTAGGTCCTACTATGAAATACTCCCGCGCCGTTGAAGAAGGCGGTAAGTACGCGCCTCGGTCTTGGCACGGAACTTCCGCTATGGCTGGCTTTCCTTATATGCGCCCTGCGTTTGAAAAGTTTAAAAAAGGTCCCATGCAGGAAATCATCAACAAATACTTGGGTGAATTCTAATGGAGTTAATGCCAGTAAAGATTGACATACTTGTCCGCGCTAAAGAAGCCATTGCGGAAATGCAGAAAGTCAATGGCGAATTAGATAGAATGGCAGTCAAAGGCGAACTCGCTACTGGTGCTATGGGCAAAATGCAACGCGCTTCTAAATTAGCAGGAACGGCACTTCTTGGGCTAGGTGGAATTGCAGCATTTGTTGCTTATGAAAGCGTTAAGTCCGCTATGGATTTACAGGCTTCTCAAACAAGGCTTCAACAGGCAGTCACAAATAGCAAAGTAAGTTTCGCTGCTGCCAAACCTGTTATTGATCAACACGCAGAGGCTATGGCTAATCTTGGCTTTACAACTGTTGATACATACCAAGCATTAGGAACTCTTACTACTGCGACTCGTAGTCCTCAAATGGCTCTTGATGCACTAACTGCAACTGCCGATCTTGCTCGTTACAAAACTATGTCGCTTGCTGACGCAGGCAAATTACTTGCTAGTGCCTCAACGGGGCAAGCGCGTGGACTTCGTGATCTTGGTTTAGCATTAAAGAAAAACATTCCTGCGGGTGCTTCGTTTGCTCAGATTCTTGCAATTATTGAAGGCAGAACGCACGGAATGGCTAAAGCGTTTGCTGATACAAGCGCAGGAAAACTTGAGGTTCTTAAAGCGCAATTCAAATCGTTAGAAGAACAATTAGGTACTGCATTACTTCCGACTTTTAATAAAATTACTCATTGGATTATTAAAGATGGGCTTCCTGCACTTAAATCACTTGGTAAATGGTTTTCGGAAAATAAACCCATAATTGTTGCATTTACTACTGCTCTTGCCGTTTTGTGGGCAGTACCAAAGATAACAGGAATTCTTACTGTTCTCACTACCCTAGGCAATGCTTATCTTGGATTAGCAGGCAAAGCCGATATTGCTGCTGCTTCGGAAGCGGCTGCTACTGGTGGGGAAGTTGGAGTTGGAGTTGGAGCAGGTGCCGCTGCTATTGGTGGTGCTGGACTCGTTGCTGGTGGTGCCATTGTCGGCGGTGCGGCAGTTTTAGCAGGAAGTGTTTATGGTGCTTATACAGAAGAGAAGAAGCATCTTAAACCAACTATGCCAAGAATCGGTGGCAAGGCTGGCGCTGCTGCTATGTTGAGTTATCAAAGAACATTAAAAGAATGGAACGCAACTTATGGACCCGATTCGCCTGCCGCAAAAGCGGCTGCTGCAAAGAAAAAAGAAACAGTCGCTCCTTCTGGAAGCCTCGCTGGACTAGGACCCGATACAACTGCCGCTTCTGCTGCTGCTAAGAAAAAGAAAGTTTCATTAAAAAGTCAGACGAAACTAAAGGTTGATGTTGGCACTACTTCCCATACAAGCGTTCTTAAACTAGATAGCAAAGTGCTTGCTAAATCAACCGCTACAAGTGCTGCTCATGGTTCTCCTTTAGCGACAGGACATACTAAATGACTCTTAGCACTTATCAGTTTTCTTTCAATGGATTTACTTTCGGCGCAGGTACTCCATATACAGTTGAAAAAATTGACGGACTTATGGGTACTGCTGGCATTCGCAACCAAGACGACAATCGTGGTTACATTGATGGTACTTATTCAGGGCGCGATTTCTATGATTCAAGAACAGTTAGTATTGACTTTATTCTTGTAGGCGATTCGTCTCACCCTGCTCAATACTATTTCCAACAACTACAAAAGAACTTAGCCCCACAGGTGTATGGCTATTACCCTGACCCATACGCATCAACTCAAGCAAGTACAGTTCTTGGCTTATTTCAATTTCAATTAACTGCAACAACAGGTCAGCAGCGTATGTGGGGTCGCGTTCGCTCTGTTAGCACTTCCGTTGATCCTGAATTTACTTATGGTTATATCTTGGCAACTGTTGAATTACATTTCCCTGATCCACGCTATTATGACGAAACCGCTAATACGGCTTCAGGTACTACTACTACTATATATAACAATGGATGGGCTACAACTTCCCCTGCCATAACTATTGCTTCACCTAGCGCAAGTGGAACTATTACTGATTCTGTTACTGGCGCGGTTATGACTTTCGCTAACGTGAATACTTCCTACCCACTTATCATTGACACGCTTCAACGCACAATTAGTCAAAACGGAGTTTCAGCGCGTAACACTTTAACGACTATGACTAATTGGCTTACTATTCCTGCAAACACTTCAACAGGTACTTGGACTAGCACTCTTGGTTCAATGGCTGTTACTTGGCGAAATGCGTATGTATGAGTTCAGACTTTCGTTATGTTACTACTCAACTTTATCAGTCGGGTGCAACGCCTAATCCTGTAATTGGTGAATATCCATTTACTAATGTTAATTTCACACAACAACTTTCCAGTATTGGAACATTTACTGGCGAGTTACTTATTTCAGGATTTGATGGCTCGACTCTCAATTTAGATGCAGGTACAACTCCTGGACAAACTGCGCTTTATGTATTTAAAGGCAGCACGCCTGTATGGGCTGGAATTATTTGGTTGCGCGAATGGGATTCATCTACTCAGATGTTGAAAGTTACGGCGCGCGAAATGCTTTCTTATTTTGAACATCGCCGAATTACTGGATTTACAGGTTCATCAAATTACAATGCTAATGCTGGCGGTACTGGCGTAGGCGGTTTGGTTTATGGAAATGCTAGTACAGGCATTGGTGTTGATCCTCTCTATATGATGAAAGACATATTGACTTACGCTAATGCTAAATCACACGGAAATATCGGCATTAGTTGGTCTTCTTCTAATCCATCAACTGCTTATGGTTCGTCAACAGTTATAAGAACTTTCTTTGACTTTGAATTGAAAACTGTTTATCAGGCGTGGAAAGATTTGGCACAAGCAGCCACCTATTTTGATTTTGTAATTAAGCCACGCGTATCAAGCGGAAAGATTATTAACGAAGTAATTGTAGGTACGCCTACTCTTGGTGCTACCTACAATGCTGCCAGTAACAGTTCAATCAATCTTCACTTTCCGGGCAATATCATTGATTACATTTATACAGAAGATAGCGCGAATGTTGGTAACTATTTATATGGCATTGGTTATGGCGCAAATCAAAATCGTTTAATTTCTAAGTATTACGATGCAGATAAAATTGGTAGTGGTGGGACTTGGCCGTTACTAGAAAACAATGTGAGTTTCATCGATGTTGTTAATCAAAATCTACTCAATACTGTTACTAACGGAAAACTTGCTGCCGTTTCATATCCCCCTACAACACTTCAAGTAATCATTAACAGTTATACCGACCCTGTATATGGCACTTACAATATCGGCGATCAAGTTCACTTAGTTATTTCAGATGATCGTTTTTGGACTGGCGCAAATGCTAACTACCGCATTATTGGTATTGATGTTCAGCCCGGAGAGAACGGTCCTGATAGAATCACATTAACTCTTAATTTACCTCTTGCAACGAACTTGGTGGCTGACTAATGGCGTATGTAAATCTTCCTATAAGTTTAAGTGGAATGTTTGATGATCTTGATGAGCGTTTAGCAAGAGTTGAAACAGGATATTCGGGTCCACAGGCTTCAGCCGATGCCGCACAAGCAACTGCGGTCAGCGCACAATCTCTTGCAGTCAGCGCACAAACAACCGCCGTAGCAGCGCAAATTTCTGCTGCTCTTGCTTCAGCACAAGCAATCAGCGCACAATCGTCTGCCCTTATTGCACAAGCGCAAGCGGTTGCTGCTCAAAATGTTGGGTTATATGCACAGGCTACTGCCGTATCAGCACAAGCAACTGCTGCTGCTGCATCTGCTCAAGCCACGATTGCATCTTCTCAAGCCGTAGCAGCGCAAACTTCTGCTAATGGAAAAAATACAGTTTTGTATGGAACTGCTGCCCCATCGGGAACTTCTCATACTACTGGTGATATTTATTTTCAATTTAATGGCAGCAATAACATTATTGCTCAATACACTTGGAATGGTTCTTCTTGGGTTTCAAACGCCATTACTTCAACTGTTATAGCAAACCTTGATGCTGGAAAAATTACTTCAGGAACAATTACATCTATTACATACGACAACGGTAGTGGAACATTCCATGTTAGCCCTAGTGGTGCTTTGAGTGCTTCATCGGCAACTATTACTGGAGTTATTAACGCAACTTCGGGTTACATAGGAACTACCAGTACGGGTTGGAACATTAGCGCAGCAGGAATAGCAAGTCAGGGTGGCGGCGGTTATATTTCTGGTGGAACAATTCAAGGCACAAGTTTTATTAATGGAGGCGGCACTTTCTATGTCAATTCTAGTGGTGCTTTAGTTGCTTCATCAGCAACTATTACTGGAACAGTAAATGCGACAACTGGTTATTTTGGTTCTTCTTCTAATGGATGGTTAATTAACTCAACAGGTATAACTGGTGTAGGAAGTGGTTATATTGCTGGCGGGTTTATTCAAGGAACTGTATTCACAAATGGTTTAACTTTTTCTGTAAGTTCTAGCGGTTATTTAACTGCAAGTTCAGGACAAGTTGGAGGTTGGTATCTTTCTTCTACTCGTCTTTACGCAACTGGAAGTACTTATATGGATTCCAGTACGGGTGATATAGCAACTATTGGAAATATAACTTCAGGTGGAAACATATCTACCTCTAGCGGAAATATCTCTAGCGGTGGTTTGCTTTCAGGAAATACAGTTCAAGTAAATTCGGGTGGATCATTATACTCTCTTGGTTCCAATCGTTTTAATGGTGTTATGTATTACGGTGACGGAATTATTTTTTCTCACCCAACCACAGGCGCATCGGCAAATGTTTATGTAAATCCAACGGCGGGTTCTAACTACGGAACTTTTGCTCGCTCAACATCTTCTCAAAGATATAAAGTTGAGATTCAAGAACAATCAATCCCGCTAGATTCTATTTTGGCGCTCACGCCTAAATCGTATATTGATAAGGCGCAAGCAGAAGAAAAGGGATCAACCGAAGGACTTCAACGCTATCTTGGTCTTATCGCTGAGGATGTAACTTTAATTCCAGTTTTGGGTTCTATGTTGGCAAACCTTGATTCTGAAGGAAATCCCGATTCGGTAAATTATGATCGTATTGCAGTAGCATTGATACCGTTACTTAAAGACCACGAAGCAAGACTTAACAAGTTAGAAGGCAAATAATGGATGTATCTATTGACGAAGTGTTAAAGTCAATGCGTTTGATCATCGGCGATCAGGCTCAAAAGATTGCTATACTTGAAGCAACAATTATCGCAATGAAAACTCCCGCCCCTACTACAACTGCCGTTACTGATCGTCCTGCCGTACAGGGACCTCAAGGACTTACTTCATAACCGAAAGGTGCAATTTTGTTCACCAATGTTAATGCAGCAACAATAATTTATTCGTATTTCTTTGTATTCGCTGCATTGCTGGCTGGAATGGCGATGATCGCTCGACATACTATTAGCAAGTACACAGAAGAACTCAAGGAAAAGTTAAACCGCATTGAATACGCCTTGTATAACGATGGTAAGACTGGGCTTATTAACAAGGTAGATGCCCTTATTGAAAATCAGCAATCCATCAAAATTGATGTTGAAGTTATGAAGGCTCGAATTGAAGATCAATAAACTTTTAATGTGGAAACTGATTTCTATATTTAGGGTGTGGTTTCAAACATTTCTTACTATTGAGATTGTCTTACATATTAAGGATGTTATAAATGGAACTTTCTTGTGGCAAGTTTGCCTTGGGGCTTTTGTGCCTGTTGTCATTCGGTGGGCTACCCCTCAAGATGAGTTTCCAGATGAGAAGTTGAAATGACAGATGCACACTCGGAGCATTTAACGCTTCACATGATTACCAATGTTCCTGAACACGCGCCACGCGAAACCGATCCTCATTACAATATGTTCAACGAGGCTAAGGCTCGCATCAAGCGCCAAGGGCTTTGGAAATGCGTAGTCAATGACGATCTTTGCTCAGGCGAGGCTGAACTTCACCACTCCACCATTGAGTTTTCTCAGATTGAAAACACCGATTCAGTAAAGGTGGCTCAGGCGTTTGGGTTGCATTTTGAAAACGATGAAGATTTCCAAGCGTGGATTGAATCCCCAGGCAATCTTGAGGTTCTCTGCGTAGCGCACCACCGCACACATTTTGGTATTCACGCCATCCCTGCCCCGCTTTGGGATGCGCTAAGATTCAGAAAGGCTGGCACATTACCAGCCGCCGAACATATCTCAGGAGATGACAATGGCAAGTAAAGTTAATTTCAAGATCAGTAAATCAGAAGCAGCATATATTGAGCATTACTTCTACGGCATCCTTGCCGCAGGTTTAGCAGCACACGAAATCGCTCCACACGATTCACTCAAGGTAGTTGCAGGTAAGGCAGTAGTTGGTGGCTTGCTTGCTCCAATCCTTGCTCGCGTAAACCCTAAGTCACTTGTTAATCAGATTGATGAAGTAACAGGTGCGCCAGCAACTCTCACCGCTCCAATCGTCACCGCCGCACTTGCGGATGCTCAGAAGATTGTTGCAACAGAAGCAACTAAGTAACCTATGGCTAACGCGCTTGATATTGTCCACACGGCACAACAACAAGTTGGGTTTGTTGAAGGCGCGAATAATGCCAACCCTTACGGCGATTGGTATGGCGTACCTAACGCGCCATACTGCGCTATGTTTGTATCGTGGGTATTTGCTCAAAACAATCTCTCCCACTTAGTAGCCGCGCAGACCTCTAAAGGCTTTTCCTACTGCCCTGCTGGATTAGCGTGGTTTCAGCGCAATGGTCAAGTAGTTGCCAAATATGATGGTCAGCCAGGCGATCTAGTTTTCTACTCTTTTGAGGGTAATGGTCAGGCTTCTCATGTTGAGATCATTGTAGGCGCAAGCAAAGATGGTATTACAACAGTAGGTGGCAACACCTCACCCGATCACGCGCTCTCAGCCTCGCAAGCCAATGGGGGTGGAGTTTATCTTCGCCATCGCCCTTATCTTTATGTTATGGCGATTGTTCGCCCTGCCTATTCAACAACTATCAAACCCACTCAGTCGCTAGGCACAAACAAATTAATGGCGGGTGGAGTTGCTGGGGCTACTGCTCTCGGCGCAGGTGGTGTAGCCGTCACTCATAACTCAAACTTTGCCACAACCAAGCCCACAACAACCTTTTCCGCACCCGCATGGAACGCAAGCGATTACAAACCGACTGGCAAAACTGCTGCGGTGCTTGCTGTTGAGAAGGCTCTATTTAAGGCAGGGTTGCTCCCACAAGCCTTTGAGAATAGCGGTTGGTCAGATACCCAAGCCTATGCCGTCAAAACTTTCCAGAGCGCCAATAGACTGCCAGTTACGGGTATTAACCAAGCCACCTATACCGAATTAATGAAGAAGTTGCCATGATTCGATTAAAACTGACCGATCCAAAGGCTCTGACTCTTGCCGCAGGTACAGGCATGACCGCTTGGGGTGCTACGGGATTTTCTACTGATATCAAGAAAGTTTTGATGTTTGTCGTTCCTTCATTTATGGGCGGGGCAGCAGTTCCTCATAACCCAAGCACTTCACCAAATGTTCTTCCTGAATCACATATTTCAACTCCGTATGCAAACAACTTAGAAACCCACTAAGATTGCGCTACAACTTAATAGCAAGAAACGCTTTGCTCTTGGGGAAGGTGCAGGGCGTTTCTGCATTTATGGATACTCCGCTCAGCGTTATCGTGCCGACCTATCGTGATGTTGATTCCCAAGCGGACTTCTTTGAACTCGCCTATGAAGGCTTGATCTAATCCTGATGCCTCTCCTGCTACTATTCCTCTAAGGAGGTGGAGCAAATGGCTCTAGCAGACAAGATAGATCAATACCGCGTAACTCGCTGGGAAAAGTGTCCAGTAGTTTTAGTCGTAGATAAACTTTCTAAAGAAGATCAGGTTGCGTTTAATAAAGCACTTGATAATGGGATATCCACCAATACGATAGTTATGGCTTTGCGTTCAGATGGACATAAACTCGGTCACGAAACTTTGAATAAACACCGCAACGGATTATGCAGATGCGCGACAAAGTAAATGAAATTCTCGCGGACCGTCAAGAAGAGTACGGTGATTCTTATACTAATTTCACTACCATTGGTCGTTTATGGGGTGCTCTACTTCAGATTGAAGAAATACCGCCTCACCAAGTGGCGTTAATGATGGATGCCCTTAAAAGTGTTCGCGTATTTGCTAATCCGCTTCACGAAGACTCTTGGAATGACAAGATCGGTTATATTCAACTAGCGAAGGAAATCGTGGTTAAGCATGGGTCTTGAAAATAAATTAAAAGAAGTAGAATCAAACGAGCAGACTGTTGAACTACGCAAAGCATTACTTCATACGCAGAAACAATTAGCCGATGCTAAGAACCGCAATCTAGAATTATCGGAAGCGACTCGGCGCGGTGCTTATGAAGCAATGATTGCTCTAGGCAAAGTGGCTCCTGTCCCTGCACCTAAGAAAGACCTAAGCAAAGGAAAGCCCGAAGTAGCCTTAGTCCACTCAACAGACTGGCAAGGCGCAAAGGTAACTACTTCATATAACTCTGAGATTATGCGTAAACGCGTAATGCAGTTCGCTGAAAAGATTGTAACGCTGACTGAATTGCAACGCGTTCATCACCCTGTCAGAGAATGCGTAGTTATGTTCGGCGGAGATATGGTTGAAGGCTTATTCAATTACCCTGCGCAGTTATGGCAGATTGATGCTTCGCTTCACGAACAATGGGTCAATGTATCTCGCCTCTTAATGGATTTCGTTAGAGTAATGCTTGCTAACTTCGAGAAGGTAACTGTCGTAGCCGAATGGGGCAATCACGGAAGAATCGGCGGAAAGCGAGCCGAGGTTCCTAAGAGTGACAATGTAGATCGAATGTGTTATTCGTTCGCTAGAACTATGCTTCTTGAAACCGAGAAGCGTTTGACTTGGGAAGATTGCCCCGAAGATATTCAAGAAGTAGCAGTCGGTAACTACCGCGCTCTCCTAATGCACGGAGATGAGTTAGGTCGCTCAGGATTTGCTTCGCCTTCCGCTTGGATTGCCGGTGCGAATCGCTGGAAGGCTGGCGCACACGATTATGATTTCCACGATATTTACCTTGGACATTATCACCGACACGCACAGGAGCCGATTCAAAAGAACTTCAATCTTTACTGGACTGGCTCAACGGAATCGGACAATCGTTACGCGAGAGATTCTATGGCTGCTTCGGGGCTACCTTCTCAGCGACTTCACTTCGTTGATCCCGAAAAGGGAAGAGTGACTGCCCAGTATCAAGTCTGGCTTGATTAGTCTTCTAAGTCTTCGTCTCCGTAGTCAGAAGTGTGAAGGCTCATAACTGTAATATCAATGTCGTTTTCTTTAGCAACGAGTACGCCTTCTTTGAATAGATTAAGAGTGCGATTACACAGATCGTCCATAGCATCAGGATAAGCAAGTTCAGTCTCGATATTCACAACGAGTCCACCGCAACGAAGTTCAATATGAGTGTATGCCATAGCCCGATTGTAGCGGTGAAGCTTCATAACCCAGCAAATGACCCTTAAAACTAGAGCAGGGCACCGCGTGTCTGGACTTGCTTTACAGGGCCAGCCTGTATAAACTGAACCCCTAGGCACGCGTCGGGGGTATATCCAAGGATAGCCCGACAGAAGTGAAAAAACTAGAAGTCAGGTTAGTAAAACTGGTGAAGCGATTTATTCATATAAATCCCTAGGGAAATAAATCGCGTGACAGAAAACTAATACTCACTAATTACATAAGTCAGTTGGGTAGCGAAGTGAAAACATCATTTCCCCGAAACCAGCAATATCAGGTCTTATCGGGTTCGAAATAATAATGTTGATTGAGTAACTTAGGTATCACACGAACGACGCCCGAACCAGTTCTAGGTTCCGTGAAACAAATCCGCGAAGACCTGATTATTCAGCGAGCGAGTGACAGATAAGTTTCTAGCGCAACGGTCAAGTGATTAACCATATAGCGAATTACTGGCGAATCAAATCAAGGGAATAAATTCGAAACGGCGCGCATACTAAAAATGCGTGCCGTCTCACGGAACGCCGAACCGTGACTGATGAGAATAGGCAATTGCAAAGGGAGATAGAAATGGCACTACATTGGAATATCGAAAACTGCTCAGACTTCGCAGGAATCACTGCAGAAGGTAAAGAGTGGGGAATTACAAATTCATTGATATGGGCAACTATGACGGTGAATATGAACGCGATCACAGAAGAAAATTATGTTGAGTTCTATGCTCGACTCAAAGCCGTTGAAGCAACTTTCGGCGCGCTCGCTAATGGTCCTGACGGTGATTACTTCTTTACTCTCGAAGATGTCAAGAAGCGAATCGGCTTATATACCAATTCAACGAACAAGACTATTAGTCAATTCTTCAAGCAACTAGAAAAGGTAGTTAAGCAAGAACTAGCCAAAGCATAGGACGAAACCGCCTTCGGGCGGTCTAACGGTAATTGCCGTTACTGATGAGTCCATCAGAAAACAAAGGGAGATACAAATGTCAGAAGCAACAGTAAACACAACCGATTCAGCACCTCTTACACCACTTCAGGTAGCGGAGGCATTCATCGCAGAAAATAGCGTTGAAGTGATTGCTGAGGAATTCGCTAATTACCACAAAGCAGTTGAGTCAAAAGATGCATTGATTCAGTCGTTGCGTAATTCCAATACTTATCAACGCCAGCAGTTGAATGACTTGATTGCCACAGTGCGTTCTTTCATTGTGGAGCACGTCACTAATGACGACTCGGCTTCTGTTGATGAGTTGAAAGAACTAGCGACAGACTGCGACATTGAACTGACTAAGGAAGTTACTGTGTCCTTCACAGTTCAGGTTGAATACACATATACCGCGCCGATTGACTTTGATGTTGAGATGATTGACGAAAGCAATTTCGATGTTTCTATCAACACATACGGAGTCAGCGACGATCTAGACGAAACCAACGAGTCCATTGATATTTGTGACTTCGATGTACAGGAAGATAACTAATGAAAAACAAATACATACTCCGACGCATTATTGCGTTGCTCGTAATCGTAGGAATCGTTTGGGCGTTAGGGGAATTGACTACGCCCAAACGATGCGATGTTCCTCTGTCCAAGATGAGCCAAGGTTGTAAGGATTTCTTATACCCGTGAATCCTTGGACTAAGAAGTGGATTGAACTAGCACTTAACAATTATCAACTCGCGTTAGATAAGGACGACCCGAAAATTACTTGGGCTGTCCTTATCAACACGCAAACGACAATCAACGGATATGTCGAGCAGGCATATCAAGAAATGAAAGAAGGGGAAACAGAATGACTGGAAACGAAAGGCAACTAGCCGCATCAAGAGCGAAAACAATTCTCACCAGAAGGCACTTTAACGAATATCAAAGTATCTATGTTGAACAATTAGCAATGCTCGGTGTTGAAACTAGGCACAAGACACGACAAGAAAGGATCGCCGAACTAGAGCAAGCAATCTCTGTATTGAAAGAGGAAGGAAAGTGAGTGCTTGCGGTATGTGCTCTATCACTAACGCGCGACTGTTCAAGCGGTTCTATATGAACTACAAAATATATGTGTGCAGAAAATGCACTTTAATCCATCAAGAAGAACTAGACACAGAGGAGAAGGCAAATGACAATATCAATTAAGCACGATTTACACTTCGAAACGATCATAGATGAAAATAATGAAACGGCAAAGAGACTGTTAAAACTGCCACCTGAAAATCAAAGAATGATGTTAGAGGCGATGCTAGAAGATTTAGTAGCACCAAAACTTGCTTCCATTCTTGATGAGTTGAATGAGCGCAATACTTGGGCTGAATTGAAAGTAGTTGGAGGCGGTTATGTCTAAGAAGACTGGTTTCATTACTTGCGGTATCTGCAAGAAAGAAGTAGTGCGCGGTCAATATGCGCAAGGTTTCTTTTGCCGCGATGCTCAGTGCATCAACTCAGAAGATAACTACTTGAAAGACTAAGCCGAAACGCGGAGTGCCGTCACATTCCGCGTCTAGCAGTAATCGCTGCTACTGATGAGGCTACTCACAGAATAAGAAAGGGAAGTAAAATGGCTAGAAGATCAACAACCAGTTATGCAGAAAAACTCAGCGACGGCTCACGCGCTATCGCTGGAAACCGTGAAGTGCCCTGGAACAGAATTGGCGTACAGACTGATGGCGCTATGACTGCCGAGGAAGCGTTGTCAATGGCGCAACTTGACTGGCGTGTTAAGGTCAGCGATGAACCAGTCGGCGTAGAGATCGGCGGTGAATTGCTTCAAGTAGAAAACAAGTTCATCACATACCGCGAGCATCCAAAGCAGGGTACTCAGGCTCTCGGCGTAGTTGGTAATCGTTATACGCCGATTCAAAATACAGAAGCATTTTCATTCCTCAACCACTTGGTTGATGATGCAGGTGCGGTATTCCAAAGCGCAGTATCGCTAGGCAACGGAGAGAAAGTTGCTATCGTGATGAAGTTCCCTGAAACAATGACGTTTGCTAACGGAACTGATGGCATTGATAAATACATTATTGCCACCAACAGTCACGACGGCTCATCATCATTCACAGTAGCGGTGACTCCGTTGCGTTTGACTTGCACGAATCAAATTCGGTTAGCAGTTCAGAAGGCGAGTTCCAAGATTGCGCTGAAACATACTTCGGGCGCAACTGGCAAGGTTCAGCAAGCACGCGAAACTCTAGGCTTGGTATTCAAGTATCAGGAAGCGTTTGAGCAGGAAGTTGAAAAACTCCTGTCTATCAAATACACCGATGCCGACTACAAGGCTTTCGTTGAAAAGTTGATTCCTGAGCCAACTGGCAACGGAGTAACGGAACGCAAGGTAAATGCAGTAATGCAGACTCGCGCTGATCTCACGAAGTTGTGGAAAGCACCTACTCAGCAGATCGTTGCTGGTACTGCGTGGGCTGCCTATAACGCAGTCGCAGAATACGCAGACTGGTTCAAGCCAGTACGCGGAAACGAGGATAAGTTGATTATCCGCGCTGAGAAGTCACTTGGTGGCGACTCGTCATTGAAGCAGAAGGCACAGTTCCTTATCAACGCGTAGTTATACATATACGCAAGTAAAAATCGGGGCTAGAAACCCTGTCTAACGCGTTGAATACTGTTTAGGGGTAAAGGGTTAAGGCAAGCAATATCAAAGGCTCTAACGGCTTTTTGCGCCCTTAAACAGTATGCGTGTTATGTCGCGCCTTCCTCTAGATTTACAGGACAACCCTGTAAAGTACAACCGCAACACCAACTACTAACGGAAGGCAATATATGAAGAAAGTCAGAGTCAATGTCACAGTTGATTGGAACAAGCAAATCCTTGATGCCACTAAGCCTAGTGAAGTCAAAGCAGGGATCGTTGATGAATTAGAAGGCATCGTGCTTCACGCCTTCGCAGACAATAATCCAAGCGATATCAAAATTCGCTTCCTCCGCAATAAAACTAAATAAAGAAAGGCAGTTATGTTGTCAGACGACACACTCTTGACCATCACGGAAATAGCGAAACTTCTTAACATCAGCGAAGCAACGATTACTTCGTATAAAGCGCGTAATCAAATGCCGAAGCCTGATATTAAGTATTCGCGCACTCCATTATGGACATACAAAACAATCAAAGACTGGCGTGCACCTGTCACGCCTGAATAACAAAAACGGAAGGCAATCCAATGAGTAATGCACTACTAAAAGTACAAGACGATCAATCTTGGTGGGACGACAAGCAACTTGCCGCACTAAAGCAGATCGGATTAGCCGATGCACCGAAGCCTGAATTAGCAGTCTTCTTGCATTACTGTCAGCGAACAGGATTAGACCCATTCGCTCGGCAGATTTATATGATCAATCGCGGTGGCAGGTACACCATTCAATCCAGCATTGACGGATTGCGTATTGTCGCTCAGCGTAGCGGTGAATATGCTGGTCAAGCCGAACCACTATGGTGCGACGAAAATGGACAATGGACTGATGTTTGGTTGAAGTCCACACCACCATTTGCTGCGAAAGTCGGCGTATATCGTAAAGGTTTCGCTGAACCACTATGGGCAGTTGCGCGTATGGATGCCTATGGTCAAATCGGTAAAGATGGCAAGCCGATGGGGTTATGGGCGAAGATGCCTGATGTAATGCTTGCTAAATGCGCTGAATCTCTTGCACTTCGCAAAGCATTTCCTAACGATCTATCAGGTATTTATACTGCCGAGGAAATGAATCAGGCGGATAACGCACCAGTGCAAGTCAAAGCGATTGAAGTGCAAGAAGTCGCAGAGCCATTTGACGGCACACCATTAGCAACAACCATCGGTCTAGTTAGCAATATGGAAGTGCTAAAGAAAATGTGGAATGCCAACGAAGTTGATCTTGATATCGAGTTCAACTACAACGGCACTACTACAACTCTGCGCCAAATTATGCTCGCTCGCCGTACAGAGATTATGGAGAATCAAAATGCCTGATCTAGAAACTCACTGCTTCTGGTGTGAAAATACAATGCGTAAGTATGAGGGTATATGGATTGATGATTACGGCGATGAAAATTGCCGTTTTCACCCTGTTGCATTTGATGTTCTAACATTAAAGAGCACAGGTAAATCTGCTAAGCATCAAGACTTCTATGAAGTTCACGTAATGATGCGTACCCATTATGAAAATATGGGAAAACCAATCAAGCAGACTAAGCGCGGTTCGCTGCGCTTAGTACGCAACAATGCAACAGATACATCTATTGAAGCAGCCAATTCAATAAACGTAACTGGATTGGAAGAAATGGTCTTGCGTGCAATCAAAGATGCAGGAGAGCGAGGAATGACTGCCGATGAATTACGCAGTTGCTTCCCTCAACTCTCTTATTCCTCTGTTACTGCTCGACCATCAACTTTGAAAGCGAAAGGGTTGATAGTTGATTCAGGCAGAAGGCGTACTGGTAAGTCAGGTCGCTCGCAAGCAGTTCTAATCGCCAACTAATAAGGGAGTAGGAATGTCCGATGAAAACATTACAAGATGCAGTTGTGGGGAATGGCGTTGGGGAAACAACCCATGCAATCACCTACAAAAAAGAAGTTACTCGTGCGCGGTCTGCAACGCACCGATTGATAATCACATCGTGGACGATAGTTTCTGTTCTAAATGTGCCCCTATCTACAACAGAGGAGGAAACAACTCGTGGCTGAAATCCTAACCCCTGTATCTGTTGAACGCAGATTAGTCAATCTTTCTAAAGAGATTGATGAAGGACACAAACAACTGAGTGATGCTGAATATGGTTATCACCAAGCCAAAGTGGAATATGAAATCAAGATCGCGGAAGTCAGAATGTCTTTGAACGAATCAGGGATAAAGATGAGAGTCCAAGATGTTGAAGATATGGCACTTATTCAATGCCGTAGTGAATATACGGTACTCAATATCGCTGAGGCTACCGTGAAAGCAGCGCGAGCCAACGCGAATAGATTAAGAACGCAGGTAGATATCGTGCGCTCTGTCGGGACTTCCGTCAGGGCATCGTTAGAGGTATAAGGGGATATAGATGGAATCAGTAGCAAATACAATCTTGAAAGCAGTTATCGGCTCAGGTAAAAATAGTGAACGCTCTAAGCAGGTGAATATAGGACCTTCCGAAATTGGTGGGTGTCGCCGTAAAGTTTGGTATAAATTGCATAATCAACAATCAACTAATCCCAGCACTCTGCGACTTGCTTCCTTTATGGGTACTGCCATTCATCACGCTATTGAAAATGCGTTGAAATCACAAGACCCATTCGGGGACTCTTATGAAATGGAAGTTGAAGTAGAACACGAAGGATTGACTGGTCACGTCGATCTGTATATTCCTTCACGCGGTGAAATCGTAGATTGGAAAACAACCAAACTACGCAACCTTGCTTACTTCCCTTCTCAGCAGCAACGCTGGCAGGTGCAGTTGTATGGATACCTACTGGAAGCGAATGGAAGAACTGTCAAGACAGTCACACTTCTAGCGATTCCTAGGGACGGCGACGAAACCTCCGTAAAAGTTCATAGCGAGCCGTATGACCGCGAAATTGCGTTGAACGCCCTGTCGTGGCTTAAAGAAATCAAAGACTTCACAGGACAACCTGCGCCCGAAAAAGACGCGTCATTTTGCGCGAATTATTGCGGATATTACGATGCTACTGGATTAGTCGGTTGCGCAGGTGTTGGAAAAAAAGATATCGCTGACTCTGTGATTATTGATGATCCCGAAATCAATCAAGCCGCACAAGACTACCTGACTTACGGCGAAGCAGAGAAGGCGTATAAGGAAAAGAAAGATGGGGCAAAGGCTATGCTTGAAGGGGTCACAGGGGTAACGCTTGATGGCGTGACTATCAAGTGGAGTTCTGTTTCAGGTAGAACATCAACAGATGAGGCGCGAATCATTGAACTGCTTGGGTATGTACCCACTAGGCAGGGCGAACCGACTACGCGATTAACAATTAAGAAAGGGAAATAATGTCTTGGGTCAGAATAGATGACAACTTCGCCGACCACCCAAAGGTCGTTGAATTATCTGATAGTTCGTTTCGTGTATATGTAGAAGCATTATGTTACGCGAATCGCTTTCTAACAGATGGTGCTATTGGGTATGTTGCTTACAACAAAATGAACTGGAATGAGCAAGATGCCGAAGACTTGATCAGAGTTGGATTATGGGAAAACGATCCCGACAACTTCCAATACTTGATTCGCTCTTATACGGAATACCAGCCTACTAAGGAGAAGGTATCTGTTAAGCGCGAGCAAGCGCGTGAGCGTGTTAAGCAATTCAGGGAGAAAAAGCGCGCTCATAGCGATAGCGGTGAAACGCAAATGAAACGCGAAAGTTATCCTTCCCCAACCCAACCCAACCCAACCCAACCCAACCCAACTACAAGTACTACCTCAGAAGTTTCTAGCGAAACTTCGATGGCGGTCGCGCCTCGCGTTAATAGTGCAAAAATCGCTGTTAGCAATATCAGCAATAAATTAGCCGAGGCTCGCGCTAACGGAATCAACGCGTGGAATTTATCAAGACTCGTTGAAGATGAGTGGGATAAATTGCATGATGCTGATGATGTTGGTGGGTGTATTGCCCTGACAGTTTGGTATGTATCTGAATTGCAGAGTCGCCAACTGACTTCCAGCGAAATTGGCAGGATAGGTCAAATGACTAAGCGATTCGGGCGCATATCGTTATTAGCGATTGATCAGGCAGCGAGCAAGGAGTTAGACGATCTAGTGAGTTACGCAATGCGCGTGGCTCAAAACTTATACAAGGAGAAGGCAGGAAAATGAAAATACTATGCAAAGAAAACCATTGGAAAGTCATTGACGGCAAGTTAATCCTTGATACTCCAACAGACGATCAGACAGAAGTCACTATGCGTATGGTCGCGGCACTAGAAGCGCGAGTGCGGTTAGATATCTATAACGAAATCTGCAATATGAAGTTAATGGATAATCGCAAGGCAATCGTTAAGGCTGGTATCGATAATGTCGCCCTATCAGTTCAGGCGTTGATCGCAGACAAAGTATTAGGTAACTAAGTGGAACACGCAGACCTGATACAACTTGTATGGGATAGGTTTGACGAGTATCCCGAATTGCTACACGACATACTGAAAGCAGTCGTTGAACTGCATATTCCTAGCGGTGCTAATTACTGTTCTACTTGTAAAGACCATTGGGGAACCAATATCAAATATCCGTGCAAGACTATTCAGTTAATAGAGGAGTTACTTCAATGAGAAATAGATCAAAAAATATAGGAAGAGTTTGGCTTCACATAGGGAAGCTTCGCGGGTTCCAATTAGGAGTGCAGTTTGACCGTTTCGGCTGGGACGTTAATTTAATATTCTTTTACTTCGGTATGGAATATGGAAAGAAAAGTAAGGGGCAACCACAATGGCGCTAGTAGATCATTATGAACTGATTATGAAAATTATCGCCAATGTCGAGTCGGCTCGCTGGAAAGATGAGCCTATGAATGATCTGGCGCATATCTGGCTAGACGGACACGAAACCGCGATGAATAGCGCATTGTCTGAAATAAGGAAGGAACTGTGATGGCAGTTTATTTATATGAATGTTTGCTTGACGGAGTAGTAGAAAAGACATTTCAAATCGGAACTGCGCCCGAAACAGTCGCTTGCAGAATCTGTAAAGAACAGATGAAAAGAAAATATACCGCTACTCCTGCACACTTTCGCGGTAGTGGTTGGGGCGGAAGCAAATGATTACCGATTTGGAAAAGGTAATACAAGAAATAAAAGATATGGAAATCAAAATTACGGCAGAAGATAACCCTCTTATGCCGTATGACTTAAAAAAAACAATAGAAATAATCAAAGAACGAATCATCAATCACATAACAGAAAGGGAAAACAATGCCTAGGGAGCCACAATGGTTGAACGGAGATAATTACGCATTAGGAATAGAAGATGAAGACGAAGGAATCGATATTCCAGATCCAGAGGAGGATTCATGAGCGACCCTAAACAAGTCAATCCAACAATGCGCAATTTAATCGTTAAGCGTTTAGATAACGAACCAATCAAATGTTATCGCTTTAATTGCGTATGTACGCACAGGGAATGTGATGCTGGTTGGATTACAGAAAGTTTCACATATCAAGAAGAAAAGCGTGCTAATGGGCAATCAACTATGGTTACAACACAGTATGATGGTGTTAGACCGTGCCCAACCTGCGACCCTGAAAGAGCGCAGATATTTGCAACAAGCAAATCGCCCGATGAATTGGCGACAAGACTCAGAGCACGCTCTCATTTCAAGGTAGCCGAAAACTACGATAATCAAGAAGCGACAAAGACACGCACTCTTTAAGGAGGCGCAAATTGAAGACTCTAAAAATCGCAACAGTAATACTGCTAGTAATCAGTTGGACAATACAAAATCCAGCAGAAGCACAAGCACCAATACATAAATCAGTTCGCTTCGACACAGAAGCGTTCGCACTACATCAACCCAAGCAATACGCACTACAACTAGTAAAAAAACAAGGCTGGACTAAGGCAGATTATCAATGCCTGAATGAAATATGGACACACGAGTCACATTGGAATTATCGTGCAAAATCGTCCACCAGTACCGCATACGGCATAGGACAGTTGCTCATAGAAACCTCTAAGTCCTCGGCTACACAAATCCGTAACGGAATAAGGTATATTAGTTATCGTTATGGAAACCCCTGCAATGCGTGGAAGTTCTGGCGAAGCCATTACTGGTACTGACGCGCAATTTTTCGTTCACGGAAGACCAGTACCGCAGGGTTCATTGAAGTTCATCAACGGACACGCAATCCACGTAAGAGCGCAGGACTTAGCCTTATGGCGCGCGGATATCGCTAACGGCGCGCGTAAAGCAGGGCTAAATAAGGCGCAGGGAGCCGTAGAGGTCGCGCTAGTTTTCACGCTGACTAAACCTAAAACCAGCAAAAGAAAAGAGCCTAGCACTACTCCCGATATAGATAAGTTAATTCGAGCAGTTTTAGACGGATTAACTGATGTTGCGTATGAAGATGATAAACAAGTTACTAAAGTATCGGCGATCAAACAGTACGGCGATACGCAAGGTGTACAGGTAAGAGTCGTTGATAGGGAATTAAGCGCAAAGTACAAAGTCACCGCGTTGAAATTCGACGACTATACAGACTAATCCGTTAGCAATATAGCAGGAGGCTACGATTGAAGAAGTGGATAGAGTTAAGGGAGCAGGTTCTTGCACGATGTGAAGGATACTGCGAAAAGTGTGGTGCTGGACTACCTGAATCATTCGCTCTACATCATAGAAAACTAAAGTCGCGTGGCGGTGAAGATACTGTACAGAATCTAGTAGCACTTCATCACGCTTGTCACAATATGAGTAAGAACGCAGTCCATTTTAATGTGGAAAAGGCAGAGCGGTCAGGTCATATTGTCGCAGGACACGCCGATCCGTTAGAGTGTCCAGTAACACTTGCCAACGGCTCAATCGTTATACTTACGTCAGAAGGCAGTTACCATTACTTGGAAAGGAAAGAAGACTATGGCTGGTGAAGGCATCATTACCGTTACTGGTAATTTAGGAGCAGACGCAGAACTTCGCACTACGCCTAACGGCAAAATCGTTACGAGTTTTACTCTATGTAACACTCCGCGTATTCAGAAAGATGGCGAATGGATTGACGGCGAACCAATTTGGTTCAGATGTTTCGTTTGGGGCAAAGATGCTACTGGCGCAGCAAATGAATTGCGTAAAGGTGCTCGCGTAATAGTTACAGGTCGCTTCTCGCAAAACACTTTCATTGATAAAGAGCAGAACGAACGCCGATCATTGGAAATCGCAGTTGATAATTATGGCATCACTCCGCGTAATGTTGCAGAGCCTGTCATTCCACCCGTAACCAAAACAGATGAAGACCCGATCGAAGATCCTTGGGCATAAGGAAGGCAAACAATGGAAGACACTATTGACTCAAATCAAGCAGCAGAAATCTTGCGTGTTACAACTAGCAATTTACGGCAGTTAGTATTTCGTAAAGAGTTAGTTCCAGTTGGTCGGAAGAATCGTCGATCACTATTTAATCTTGCTGACGTGAAGCGTTTAGATGCATCGCGTTTAGCACAGGCTCGTCAGCAGTCCACCCCTTCTGCGTGACGAGATCGTGAGAGCGCATCGTTAATCCCTTTTCGGTGCGCTTTCACTTCAACTATCAAATCTAGAGAGGCTCATTATGGAAATCATTGCCACAAAAATTGACTCGTTAAAGCCATACCCTAATAATCCGCGTAAAGGCGATATCAAAGCATTGGCTGAGTCGTTAAAGAATCACGGACAATACAAGCCGATCGTCGTGCAAATGTCCACAGGACAAATCCTTGCAGGTAATCACTTATGGGAAGCAGCCAAGAGCCTCGGTTGGAAACTCATTGATACTGTTTCTGTTGATGTTACTGACGAACACGCAGCGCGCATAGTTGTAGCAGATAATCGCCTCGCTGATCTCGGTACTTATGACAATGAAAAGTTACTAGAACTGCTAGGCGATATTGACTTGGCTGGTACTGGCTATAACTCTAATGATGTTGATGACCTATTAGCACTCATTGACGAGGTCACAGAAATCCCTGCAAATCAGCACGGACAACAGGAAGGCGTGACTGTACGCCCTACTCTCGCAGAACGCGCAGAACGCTACGCGGAGCGCACGATTAGATTACTAATGGCTGAATATCCTAATCACCAGTATGTATGGGTGATCGAACGCCTCACAGAATTGCGTGAACAGTACGGCGTTGATAGCAACGCAGAAGCAATATTGCAAGCAGTCGCTAACGAAACAGGATTAGAAGTACCTAAACTATGAAACTAGATATTCACGAAGTCAAAAGCCTAATGACTCGCGCCGAAAGTATGAACATCAAAGGCGAAGTAGTCCCTGAGTTAGAACCGAACATTACTAAGGCTGGACTCTATGTTGATGCTGATACTAAAGAGCCGTTCCTCGCGTATCTGCCATTAGATAAAGCCTTAGTGAGCGAATTGCGACAAGCAGTTCGTAATGTGAAATATGCAAAAGAGGGCGTTACGCGACAGAATACTGGGACAGGTAATCAATCGCGTACATTCGGTATGGCTCCGCGCAAACCCTTTCAGACGCGTGAGTCATGCCGCCCTACTGCACTTTCTTATGAGCAACCTGAAGAACACGCAACGCTCGTTAATGTCGCAGATGAATTAGCAAAGATGATGCGCGAAATAGCACCTGATGTATATAACGAAGATGTTGCTGAAACTGCTGGCGTTGAAAAAGAGTGGCGTATCAGCGATGACTCCCTATGGACTAGCGGAGTAATTAACAAGACGGCTACTCTTCCGTATCACACCGACGGCAACAACTTCGACATGTGGAGTGCTATGCCAGTAGTTCGGCGCGGAGTTCGCGGTGGATATTTACATATGCCCGAATATGATGCAACAGTCGAATGTCGTGATGGCTGGGTACTGTTCTTTCCGGGATTCCGTTTCGTTCACGGAGTTACTCCTATCCTCAAAACCGCAAAAGATAGTTACCGATATAGCATTGTCTATTATTGCTTGCGCGGTATGAAAGATTGCTTCACTTATGCGTTAGAAGCAGCCGAAGGCGCAAAGCGTAGAACAGAACGCGAAGTCGGCTTAGCATCTGCGGTGAAAGGCGATATTCCTTTCAAAGTATTAGGCAAAAAGAAGTGATTGACTACGTAATTGCCATTCCTACCTATGCTCGCGTAAAGGCATTAACGACCAAGACTTTACCTACCCTTGATCGGCTCGGCGCGAAACGAGAGAATATCTATATCTTCGTGGCTAACGAGGAAGAAGAAGCAAAGTACCGCGAGGCAGTTAGCCCTGACTACAAGATTATCGTTGGAGTTAAGGGCATCACGCGCCAACGCAAGTTCTATCATCAGTATTTCCCCGAAGGTACTAAGATCGTCAGTTTTGATGATGACGTGGAAGATATCTTGGAAAAACAAGATAACCGAATGGTGCCTACGACATATACGCTAGATGAGTTAGCCGAGGAAGCATACGGCTACTGCGAAAAGATGGGTGCTCGCTTATGGGGGCTGCATCACGGAAGCAACGCTTTCTATATGAAGAACGAGATATGGGCTGGACTCCGCTACTGCCCTGCTACTGTAATGGGAACATACGCACAAGAGTGGATATTCTGTGACACAGAAAGGCGTATGACTAATACAGGCGAAGACCACCACTCATCACTTAGAAGCTTCGTTAAATACGGAGCAAACATTAGATTCGAGTATCTAGGCTTCAAGCAGGACTGGTTCGGCGAAGGCGGAAATGCTCAATGCGTTAAAGAAGAAGATGGCGTTGATAGAAACATTCGTCACGCCGAAGAACTAGGCACAGTTCATTCACAATTCCCTGATCTCTGCAAAATCATTTATCACGAGAATACTGGCATAACGGCACTACGCCTAAGACCCATCACCGTACAGAAGTTTAAGAGAACTCACTACTAATGGATTATCAGATAGCAATACCTTCCTATGCTCGCGCAGAACTATTGAAATCTAAAACACTCGCATTTCTAGAGCGTTACCAAGTTGATAGTAACCGCGTTACAGTATTCGTTGCTAATGAAGCCGAGCGCGCCGAATATGAAAGAGTCCTAGGAGATAAGTGGAAACTCGTAGTTGGAGTTATCGGTAAGGTAAATCAGCAACGCTTCTATCACAACTACTATCCTGCTGGCACACCGCTATTAAACCTTGATGATGATACTGTAACGATTAAACAGAAAACTCCTGATGATAAGTTAGAAGATTACACAGGAACCATTGACGAGTTGATTGAAGAAGGCTTCGCTATCTGCAAGCAGTACGGCGCGAAGATGTGGGGCATTAATCCTGTTGCTAACGGCTTCTTTATGAGTGATGTAATCTCTGTCGGCTTGCGTTACATCTGCGGCAATATCTATGGCAACTATGCTGGGGATAAAGCCATTATGGGCGCCGATAGAGTTTATGCTGAATCATCAGGAGATGACTTCGAAACTACCTTGCGTTCCTTCTCTCAGAATGGCGCAGTAGTTCGCTTCGAGTATCTATGTCCTGTTACTAAATACTTCGCTGCTGGTGGCATTGATGCTGAATTGAAGGCTAAGGGTATTTCAGATAGGCAGGTTGATCACACTAAGGCACTCAACGATATTGCTTCACGCTATCCACATCTTGCTAGAATTGTTACTAAGGCTGGTAATGTTACGAACATCAGGTTGAAAACTATTACTGATGTAAAAGTACCTAGAAAGGCATAATCGTGGCAGGGCGCAAACTAACACTTACAACAGAACTCATTGACCGCATCTGTTTAGCAATCAGGGCAGGTAACTACGCGAAAGTTGCTTGCGAAATGGTGGGCATAGGCGAATCAACTTATTATCATTGGCTAGATCAAGCAGCGAAGCCTAAAAGCAAACCCATATATCGGGAATTGTTAGAGTCAATTAAACGGGCTGAAGCCGAGGCTGAAGTGCAATCTGTTGCTCTCATCAAGCAGGCAGCGCAAGAAGGTAAGTGGCAGGCAGCGACTTGGTATTTAGAACGCAAACACAATGATCGCTGGGGCAGGAAAGATACTTTGACCCAAGAAATTACAGGTGCTAACGGCTCTAGCCTGTTCGCCGTAGTTGATGAAGCCCGAAAGTCCGTTCTTGATTTCCTAAGTGAGGGTGATGAAAATGAGTCTATCTCTATCGGAGAAGATATCGCGCAAGAGCAAGAGTGAGAAGGAACGCTGGCTCGCTAAACTCCCTGAACACCTAGTTAGAGAGATTGCTAATAAACCTTGGTGGTTCGTCGCTCGCCCTGAGCAACAAGAACCCGAAGGTGAATGGAATGTTTGGTTAATCCTTTCAGGTCGTGGTTGGGGAAAGACTCGTACTGGCGGTGAATGGTTAGCGGAACAGGTACTACGCCACCCGAAAGCACCTGACGGAGTAGCAACTCAATGGGCTATTATCGCGCCGACATTCAGTGATGCTAAGAATGTCTGCCTAGAAGGTCCATCAGGATTTCTTAAAGCGTTAGATTATCGCGGACTAAAACGCGATGTTGATTACATCTATAACAAATCCTCATACAAAATTATTTTCGCTGACGGACAGATTGTGCATATGTTCGGTGCTGATACGCCTGATGCTGGTCGCGGACTTAACCTTTCAGGCGCGTGGCTTGATGAGTTGGCTATGTGGAATTATCCTTATGAAACTTGGACAGAGGGATTAGCACCTGCACTCCGTATCGGTAAGCGACCACGAGTTGTAGTTACTACTACACCCAAGCCGATTAAATTATTGCGCGAGTGGACTAAGCGAACTGATGGCTCTGTTCACATCACGCGCGGTTCAACCTTTGATAATGCAAGGAACCTTTCCGCCTCTGCTCTATTAGAACTGCGCGCTCGTTATGAAGGAACGCGTGTAGGTAGGCAGGAGTTGTACGGCGAACTGCTAGAAAGTAGTGAAGGCGCACTATGGAATAGAGAAATGATTGACTCGGCGCGTATCAACTTTGCTGAATTGCCTCCGCTTGTCCGTATCGTTGTTGCTATTGACCCTGCCGTTACTAGCGGTGAGGAGTCAGACGAAACAGGAATAGTAACGGCTGGCGTTTCTACTGACGGACAATATTACATTTTGGCTGATGACACTCTCAAAGCGACTCCTGATGCTTGGGCGCGCAAAGCCGTAGGTGCTTATCATCATTGGAAGGCTGACCGCATTATCGCGGAAGGTAATAATGGTGGCGATATGATCACCTACCTAATTCAGCAGGTTGATCACAATGTGCCGACTAAGAAAGTAACGGCTACTAGGGGTAAGCGTTTGCGCGCCGAACCTATTTCAGCATTATATGAACAAGGCAGAGTTCATCACGTCGGCGGATTTGATTTACTTGAAGACCAGATGGTTATGTGGACACCAGAAAGTAAAGATTCTCCTGATAGACTAGACGCATTAGTTTGGGCATTAACTGAGTTATCAACTGGCGGTTCGTCAATGATCGCGCTGGCGCATATGTCTATACTATGTCCATCGTGCGGAATGCCTTCCCCCAAGACGGCGACCATTTGTGATTGTGGTACTAAGTTAGGAGATTGATATGAGTGCAGGTAAAGTAAATCTCATTATTGATCAAGGCGCAGACTGGTATCAAAACTTCATTTATCAAGATTCAACTGGTACTGCAATTAACTTAACTGGATACACCGCAGAACTTCAGTTGCGCTCTAATGTCGCCGACTCAATTGCCGCACTTACTTTAACTACTGGTAGTGGTATCACAATTACTGGTGCAACAGGCACAATCGCATTACACGCAACGGCAGCACAGACTACTGCTATTAGTGCTGGTTTTTATCAATATGATTTAGAAATTACTTCTGCTACTAATATCGTAACTCGTTTAGTTTATGGACAAATTCAAGTTACTCCACAGGTGAGTCGATGACTGATCCAATTATTGTTACGCAATCTATAAATACAAATGTTGTAGTTACTTCTCCTGGTCCACAAGGACAACAAGGCGTTCAGGGCATTCAAGGAGTACAAGGCACACAAGGCGTACAAGGAACTCAAGGGGTTCAAGGCACGCAAGGTGTACAAGGAATTCAAGGAACTCAAGGTGTTCAAGGAACTAATGGCATTCAAGGTGCAACTGGAACACAAGGCACACAAGGAATTACTGGTTCGCAAGGAACGCAAGGCACTCAGGGTTTGCAGGGTTGTCAAGGTACAAACGGCATTCAAGGCACAACTGGTACTCAAGGATTTACTGGTTCACAAGGTACAGTTGGTATGCAGGGCGCGACTGGTACACAGGGAACTGTTGGCGCTCAAGGAACTATCGGCTCACAGGGCGTTCAAGGATTGCAAGGCGTTCAAGGTCATTACGGCAATCAAGGTACAACTGGTACTCAAGGCATTACTGGACTTCAAGGATTACAAGGCAATCAAGGCACAACAGGTATTCAAGGTGCGGTTGGCGCACAGGGTACTCAAGGGGTGCAGGGTGTTCAAGGAACACAAGGTTTGCAAGGCGTTCAAGGAATTGTTGGCCCGATTGCATCAAATAACGCACACGCCTCTGCTCGCGTTGCAACAACTGCCGATCTTAACGCTACCTATACTGCTGGTTCTGCCGATCAAGGCGGTGGCTATGGTATTGGCGCAAAACTTACGCACAATACAAACGGTGCTATTTCGATTGACGGCGTATCGCTATCTCTCAATGATCGCGTTCTTGTTAAGAATCAGACAAACGCTCTTTACAACGGTATTTATGCGGTCACAACAGTTGGCACATTTGGAACGCCTTATGTTCTCACCCGCGCTACTGACTACAACAACTCAACGGCTGGTCAGGTTGAATATGGCGATTATCTTTATGTAGTTGCTGGCAGCACTCAATCAGGTCAAAACTTTATTCAATACAATACTGGCACAGGCACTAATGGCTACATCATTATTGGTACAGATCAGATTCTCTTTGCTCAGACTTCCGGCGCTGGCCCACAGGGTATTCAGGGTTCAATCGGAGCGCAGGGCATTACTGGTACGCAGGGTACAACTGGTATCCAAGGAGCTATCGGTACTCAGGGTGCAGTTGGCTTGCAAGGATCAACAGGCGCACAAGGTACTAGCGGTACAAACGGAACGCAGGGAACAACAGGCGCTCAGGGTACGGCTGGATTTGTCGGATCTAACGGCGCGCAAGGAACAACAGGCGCGCAGGGAACTACTGGTACTCAGGGTACTCAGGGAACAACCGGTAACACAGGTTCTCAAGGCACAATCGGTATTCAAGGAACCACAGGTCAGACTGGCTCACAAGGCACAACAGGCTTGCAGGGTTCTACTGGTGCAACAGGATCAACTGGCGCGCAGGGAACTTCTGGAACTAACGGCGCACAGGGTACAACAGGTTCACAAGGAACTACTGGCGCGACTGGCTCTCAAGGAACCACAGGTACTCAAGGTCTAACTGGTCTGCAAGGATTCACCGGAACTCAAGGAGCAACGGGAACTCAAGGCTTCACAGGCTCTCAGGGAACGCTTGGAACTCAAGGTACTTCAGGTACTAACGGAACCAACGGCTCGCAAGGCACAACGGGTACTACTGGATCACAAGGAACAACTGGATCTCAGGGAACTACTGGCTCAACAGGTTCACAGGGAACAACGGGCTTGCAGGGAACTACTGGCGCAACAGGTGCAACTGGATCGCAGGGTACTACTGGAACACAGGGAACTACCGGATCAACTGGTAACCAAGGTACAACTGGTTTGCAAGGTATTCAAGGCACACAGGGGCTTCTTGGAACTCAAGGACTTCAGGGAACTCAACCTACTGTTGTTATGCAGCAATGGCGCTACACCGCAACAGGTGGCGAAACAACCCTTTCAGGCACAGACGGATTCTCAACAACTCTGAGCTATGTAGTTGGAGCTGAGCAGGTATTCATCAACGGCGTACTTCTAGAGCGCGGAGTGGACTACACCGCAACCACAGGTACTTCGATCACTGGACTTACTGCTCTCGTTGCCTCAGATATCGCTACGGTTATTTCGCACAACTCCTTTAATATCGCCAACGCTATCCAATCTACTCAGATCGCTGCTAAGGGTGATTTGATCGTAGGTACTGGTTCGGGTACATACACCAATCAGGGCGTAGGAGCTGACGGCACAACACTCGTTGCAAACTCTTCTGCCAGCACAGGCGTATCGTGGGGCGGAAACATTGCGGCTGGTAAGAATTTCGTCATCAATGGCGGAATGGACATTTGGCAACGCGGCACAGGTTCATTTACTTCGGGTTATACCGCAGATAGATGGTCGGTAGTTTCAGCAAATACTGCGGTTCAGCAATCAACAACCGCTCCAACTGGATTTACATATTCAGCGCAACTAACCTCATCAAATTCAGGCGCTACTGGATTGAATCTTTGGTCACCTTTAGAGTCTAAGCAGATTACTCCTTTGGTTGGTCAAACTGTAACCATTAGCGTTTATGTTCAAACAAGCATTTCCACCACCACTAACATCGCTTTTTGGTATAGCACATCAACAGACCAAGGCACAGGCGGCAGTTGGAACGGAATCGGCGCAACAATAGGCGGAAGCGGCTCAACTAATAGTTCGGGCTTTACTCGTATTACTGGCGTGTTCTCTGTTCCATCAAATGCCAAATCCTTGATGGTTGGAATTGCTCCTCAGTCAATGACCAATGGTTCAAGTGCTTACATCACAGGCGTTCAACTTGAAGTCGGTTCAGTTGCTACCCCATTCTCAAAAGCTGGTGGAACACTTCAGGGGGAGTTAAATGCCTGTATGAGATATTACGAACGCAGAACTGCATCTGATGTTTACAATACTTTTGCCGTTGGTGCTGCAACTGGCACTACGGGAGCGTGGGTAAATATCCAACCAAAAGTTTCCTTACGCACATCTCCTACTTCTATTGATTATTCTTCTTTGGCTTTAGGCGATGGAGTTAATGCTGGAGTAGCAGTTACCGCGCTTGCTTTGGGTGCTACAACTTTGGGAGCAAATTCATTTAATTTAACTGCAACCGTTGCTTCTGGTTTAACTCAATACCGTTCTTATTATCTATTTGCCAACAATTCTTCTAGTGCATATGTTGGATGGAGCGCTGAACTATAATGAATAATATTGAAATAATTACTATTGATGGCGTAGAGCAAGTCATCATAGACAAGGGCAACGAAGAATTTACCTCTATGCTCAAGGCAACTTACGATGCTATGCAAGCCAATAGCACACTCCCATCCAACTCTTCTATCCCACAGGCAGGTGCATAATGTCACGCGCACAACTTACAAGTACGGTAGAGCAAAATTCGGCAGGAGCAGCGGCTCCTTATGTGGCTGGTAAGAATGTTTTAATAAATGGCGATTTTGCAATAAATCAAAGAAACTTTACTTCTACAACCACAAATGCCACTTATGGTTTTGACCGTTGGAATATTCAAGAATCATCAAATGCTACATATTCCCTTCAAACATTTACTGCTGGAGCAGCGCCAGTTGCAGGATATGAAGGCAAGAACTTTGCTCGCATTGTAACTTCAGGCCAATCTTCTGCAAGTGATTATGCTGCATTAAATCAAAGAGTAGAAGGCGTTAGAACTTTTGCTGGACAAACCGTTACATATTCGTTTTGGGCAAGGGCTTCATCTGGTACTCCCAATGTTGGCGTTACTCTTGTTCAAAATCTTGGTAGTGGCGGTACGGGTGGAAATTCAGTAATCAGCCCTGCCATTCAAGCGATAACAACATCTTGGGTTAGGTATTCATTTGTAATAAATTTGCCTTCTCTTTCGGGTAAAACAGTTGGTACGGGCGATATGCTTGAAACTTTAATTTTTACCTCAAACGGAACAAGTCTTTCAAGTGCTGGATATGCAGCAACTGGCGTACAAAATACAACAATTGATATTTGGGGCGTACAACTTGAAAAAGGCTCAGTAGCCACTCCATTCACCACCGCATCAGGAACACTCCAAGGCGAGTTAGCCTTGTGCCAACGGTACTTCTGGCAAATTAGTTCGGCAAATATTGACCGTGTAGCGGCTCAAGCAATTTCCTCAACTCGTGCTTTTGGCCCATTGCCATTGCCAGTAACTATGCGTACTGCTCCAAGTTATTCTTTTGCTGCTGCATCTAACTTTGGCTTGATTAACTCATCTGGTGGAGTTTTGACTTGCACAACAGTAAGCATTGCAGCCCAAGCAACCAATATGGTGACACTTGATTTCACAAGTTCGGGCGGCGGTTTAACTGCTGGAAACGCTACTGCTTGTTGGTTCCAAAGCACATCATCCACAATAGCCTTATCTGCGGAGTTATAAAATGGTTCAATATCAAGTCATTCCAGCCGATTCTGAATTGGCTACCCCTGAAAAAATTATCCGTATTGATGAAGATGGTCAAACTTGGGGCATCCCTACCGACCCGACCAATAGCGATTATCAGGTTTATCTAGCCACACTTGCAGCCAACTCTGCGCCTACGGCCTAACCTGCTAATCTAGCATTGGGGCAACTGCCTCAAATATAAAAAAACAAACAAAGGAAAACCAAATGTACGATAACAAGCAATTCAGCCAAATCTCTAAGATGGTAGAACTAAATATCATTGATGTCCACGAAGCCCGCAGACTACTCAAAGTAGATGACTGGTTAGCGGAACTTTCAGCCACGCCACAGGCG
>Ga0207955_1000043_pt1 | contig 50622 bp, 78 predicted proteins | sample CryBogCBE29Jun09_FD_184563 | JGI IMG/M metagenome (GOLD analysis project Ga0207955, IMG submission 184563) | Freshwater microbial communities from Crystal Bog, Wisconsin, USA - CBE29Jun09 (SPAdes) (version 2) | ecosystem: Environmental > Aquatic > Freshwater > Lake | place: Crystal Bog... | reverse complement strand
TGCTCATTGCAGAGCCTTCCAATGGGTTCCACGGGCTATTCATAGAAATGAAAACCGATGATGGGGTGGTGAGCCAGGCTCAAAAAAGGGTTCATGCAAGTTTGCTCATGAAAGGTTACGCCGTTCAAGTGTGTCGAAGCTATGACGATGGAAAAATTGCCGTCGAAAATTACTTGAATGGATAGATGGCACTCAAAAAAGCCGAAAAATCCAAAAAAACCGAAAATTTTTCAAAAATTTTCAGCGGCCCAGCACTCAGCGGCCCATGCACTCAGCGGCCCAGCACTCAGCGGCCCAGCACTCAGCGGCCCAGCACTCAGCGGCCCAGCACTCAGCGGCCCAGCACTCAGCGGCCCAGCACTCAGCACAATGCGGCCCAGCACTCAGCGGCCCAGCACTCAGCACAATGCGGCCCAGCACTTAGCACAATGCGGCCCAGCACTTAGCGGCCCAGCACTCAGCGGCCCAGCACTTAGCGGCCCATGCACTTAGCGGCCCAGCACAATGCGGCCCAGAAAATAAAAAAGCCCGATTCGCGCCGGTTTATGGGCTTTGAATCGGGCTTTTTGGGCCGGAATTGACCGGCGCGATATAGCGCGAAAATTAAGGGTTATTTTTTTAATTAGTCACAATCGACCCCCAGAAATGTAGCGGCCCATGCCATGGCCCTAGAATAGTCAAAACCCCCAGAATCGTAATTGTCTGCAACGTGCTGCAAGGCTTGGTTAATGTCATAATCCGTTAATTCATTCTCAATTAAATCATTTTCAAGATATTGCCTAAACATATTAACGGAAACCGATAATAAATCGTAAACCCCTAGTTTTTCGTTTATAGAATGTTTCAAGGCAAATAATTCATTTTTCGTTAAATTTTCAATTGTCATTTCTTAACCCCTAAAAATTTGAATCGTTTTTTCCACTAATTTTTTTCCCGTACCATGGGCCGGAAAACCAACAATAATGTCACGTTGACGGGCACATAATTGGCACGTCGCGCACGATACGTTATCGCGAATAGTGGCGGGGCAAATAACGACGCGACGGCCCATTGGGGTGAATGTGTTTTCCGTAGAATCGGCGGGTAAAACCGTCACCACTGGGCCTATTTTCAAATTAGCCAATTTATCAGCATGGTCTAAATTATTTGCACTTAAATTAACAGTGAAGCCCCAGTCATTAGCGCCCCGTATAAATTTTGCATTGTCACCAATAGCGGGTGAATAATGAGTGTATGTAAAACCCCGTAAACCGATATTCGCACGCACTATTTCACCTAATGCGGCCCCGTCGATTGTTTCACCGTTTCCCGGCAAATCCCCAGCTTGCGCGTGACGCCATAATTGACCGGCCGGAAAATTTGCAATTGTCTCAACATAACCGGTTAAATCAGTGCCCCGCGTGCCGTCATTTACTTTTCCCCAATGCAAGGCCAGCGGCCCCGATTTCGCATAACATCCCCCTTTTTTAAATGGACAAATATCGGGGCAAGTATTCGCGGAAATAGTGCTTACGGGTATCGGGCCGGTTTTGGCATTGGCTGATTTTAATGTGATATGGTAAAACGTCATTTTTAACCCCGATAAATAATAGTTGAAACGTAAGATATAGAATCGGATATATCACATTTTCCAATGTGAATCGGGGTTTTAAAATCGTCAAATTTTCCCCCATATAAATTTAAAATAAAATCATTAAATTGTTTTATTTCAAAATCATCTAATTGTTTTAAATCATTATTAAAAATAGCGGGTAAAAATTTATCGTCAACGGTAAATAATGTTTTCATTTTTCACCCCCCAACATGAATAATTGTAAAATGATTTTTAATAAATTCATGGGCACAAAAAGCCCCTAAAATTTTATTGTAAACGTCACGTTTAGAATGATAATAATCCGCGTTATTTTCACCGGCGCGAAAATTTGACCACTGATTTTGTTTTGCGAATCGTTCTATATCATTTTGCAAATTATTATCGGAATAATATGCTTTGAATCCGTTAATATCATAATGCGCGATAAACCCAGAACAATTATATAAATAATCGTATCCGGTTTTATTTAGTTTATTAATATCTTTGCACGCGGCCAAAATATTTTTCACTATTAACGATTGTTTTTTTGAATCTATTGGTTTAATCATAAATCCCCCGTTTTAACTTTGTTAATCGCTTCAGTGCGAGAATTGGCACGCAAATAAACTACGCACGGCCGGCCGTCGACCCATGCCCAAACGCCCCAAACATTGGAAGGCGTGCCCCAGTAAGCCCCGCCCTTGTCGTATCCGTCGCCCCCGCCTTGATAGCGTGCGTGCAAACGTTTTGCACCAACTAAATTTGCGGGGTTATCGCCATGCCGGCCCATTGGTGCACCGTATCGGCTTAAAACGTCAAAAAAGGGGTTAAATTGTTTTTTCATTATTTGCCCCTCATTTGCTTGTTTTGCGTGCACTGATTCGCACGCTATAAAACGGCAAACCCGTCGACGTATTTGCCGTTATCAATTGTCGGGACGGGTTAAATTTTGCGGCTATGCTGGCCCAATCAATTGTCTTTTTTCCATCTTGATAACTAATAGCGCACCGGTGTAACGTCCCGTCGATTGTGCCGGCGCCGGTTTCAATCAATAAATCTTTTAGTTGTTTTTCTTGTTGCATTAAATCGGATATTTCCGATTTGATAGCGGCCAATTCGTCGACGACATTTGACAAGTTTAATTTAGTGATAATTTGCATTTTCTATCCTTTAGGGTTTAGGGTTTAGGGTTTAGGGTTTAGGGTTTAGGGTTTAGGGTTTAGGGTTTAGGGTTTAGGGTTTAGGGTTTAGGGTTTAGGGTTTAGGGTTTAGGGTTTATTTGACCAAAACGTCAAAATATTTCAAAGCAAAAAAGCATAGAACGGCCGATATAATCAGTGCCGCTGCAATATCTAAAAATTTATCCTTAATCATTCTCTATCCTTTAGGGTTTAGGGTTTAGGGTTTATGCTTCGCGCTATCGCGTCGCATGGTGTAATTCTATCCTATAACGGATAACATTAACGGATAGTTGACAAAAAAAACAATAGATTTTTTGTAAAATTATGTAAAGTGCAAAATTAATTTAGCGGCCCAGCACAATGCGGCCCATGCACTTAGCGGCCCAGCACTTAGCGGCCCAGCACTTAGCGGCCCAGCACTTAGCACAATGCGGCCCAGCACTTAGCACAATGCGGGTATGTAGAGAATCAAGAAACGTCAACAATGAATGCGCATCTAGATACGCGCGAATTGGCCAAAATTAAGAGAAAATAAAAACAAAAAAAAGAAAAAAAACGCTATAGAATGCACCGATTCTAGAATTCAAAATTTAGCGCATGGGTTACGCGCTAAAATCCCGATTTAACATAATGAACGTTATATAAAGCCGATTTGCCCTTAGAATCCATGCGCTTTTTGTGCCGGTTTAGGGTAAAAAGGGACTCTAGGCTCCCCCCCCACCCCAAAAAAGACCCGCCACCCTACCGCATTTTTCGACGCACACACCGAAAAATGACTTCCGCAATCGCCAAAAATTTTTTTAAATTTAAAATCAATTGGAGTGCGAAAATATTTTGCACCCAAGGATTTGATGGTAAGGGCTTGCCCTGCAACTGGTGCCCGTGATATAAACGGCGCATGAGAAAGCCACCCCGACCAGCAGTTCGTTATAGTGAGGCCGTTGCAAATCAAATCTTGGATTTGATGATGCAAGGCCATTCTGTTCACGAAATCGGCAAAATGCCTGGTATGCCGTCTGATTTTGTGATTCGCAAGTGGGCGATGGATAACCACAATGGGTTTGGGGATCGGTACTGGGACATTCGCAGGGCTATTTATGATGGTCTTTTGGAAGAGATTCTTGAGATTGCGGATGACAGTAGCGGGGATGCTTTTATTGACCAAGATGGCAAGCGGAAGTTGGACAATGAGTTTGTGCAGCGTTCGCGTCTGAGGGTTGACACACGCAAGTGGATTTTGTGCAAGGTGTTGCCGAAGATTTATAACAGTCCTGCCAATGGAACCGCCGAGACAGATACGGTGGTGACTGTTGAGGGCGGTTTGCCTGATGCCTAAGGTTATTCTGCCGACACTGCATTCTGGGCAGGTTGATATTTGGAATAACAAGAGCCGCTTTAATGTGGTTTGCTGTGGTCGTCGCTGGGGTAAGACCAAGATGATGGTGACGATTGCAGCGGATACGGCGTTGAAGGGGTTTCAGGCGGGGTTATTTACGCCGGAGTGGCGTCAGTTGGCAGAGCCGCAGACTGAGTTGCTGGATATATTGAAGCCGGTGACGAAATCGGCGAGTAAGACTGAAGGGGTTATTCGCTGCACGACAGGTGGTGTGAATGACTTTTGGGTTGTGAATGACAACCCTTTGGCTGGTCGGGGTCGGACGTATAAGGTGGGTTTCTTGGATGAAGCTGCTTTTACGAAGCCGGACATGATTGATATTTGGTCGAAATCGATTAAGCCGACATTGCTGACGACAAGGGGGTCGTTTTGGTTGTTTTCGACACCCAATGGCGTGGACCCAGACAACTTCTTTTACCGTGCTTGGCATGATGAGGAGTTGGGGTTTAAGCAGTTCTATGCGCCGACAAGTACGAATCCGTATGTGCCATTAGAGGAGCTGGAGAGTCTGAAGAAGACTGAGCATCCTTTGGTGTTTCAGCAGGAGTATGAGGCAAAGTTCATTTCTTGGGCTAATTCGACGTTCTTTCGGCTGGAGTATCTTTTAGAGAATGAGCAACCCGTGGAACCCACACTGAAATGTGATGGGGTTTATGCGGTGATGGATTGCTCGGTGAAGAGCGGCAGTGAGCATGATGCGACTGCGGTTGTGTACTATGCGTTTTCCAAGTATTACGGCCATAAGCTGGTGGTGTTGGATTGGGAGATGTACTCGATTGATGCGGCGTCACTTGAGCATTTGGCTCCCAAAGTGATTGAGAAATGCGAGATGCTGGCGAGTACTTATCAGGCTCGGAGTGGCTCGTTGGGGTTGTTTGTTGAGGATGCTGCGGGTGGGAGTGTTTTGATTCAACAGGCTCGTAGCAGGGGCTGGCCGGTGAAGGCTTTGTCTAGTCGCTTGATGAGTAAGGGCAAGGATGACCGTGCATTTATTGTCGGGGGGCCAGTGGCGTCTGGGCTGTGTAAGATCAGCAGGTATGCTTATGAGAAGGTAGTGAATTGGAAGGGCAGGAGTATGAATCACTTCCTGCATCAAGTAACTACCTTTAGAATTGGGGATAAAGAGGCTGCAAAGAGGGCAGATGACCTGTTGGACTGCTTTACTTATGGTGTGGCGGTTGGCCTGACTGATTATTCGATGATGATTTGATTGTCGAGCAAGGAATGATATGAGCAACATAACCATTAATGGCACGGGGTATCCGAGTCCTTTGATGAACATTCTGAATATGGATGTGCAGCCAGGGGCGCAGCTGTCCTATGAGGACGCAAAAACTTTGTGGATATACCACCCTCTGGCCGCAAAGGTTGTGGAAAAGCCTGTCAGGTTGGCGCTGTCTAAGCCAAGGCAAATCAGCATTGGGTCGCCTGTTGAGGATTTGCTGGTTAAGGCTTTTATCAAGGAATGGAACCAACTGGACTGCACGAACCACGTTCGGGATTTGTTCCAGATCAGTCGGGTTTATGGTGTTGGGGCGATTGTGGTGAATGCGCCCAACATGAGTACGACTGACCCAATTGACTTTTGGAAGTTGGGTGAGGTTGATGATTTGTATGTGAACGTGCTGGATGCGTTGAATCTGGCGGGTTCTGTGGTGACGAATCAGACGCCCAATGCGCCGGATTTCCAAAAGCCATTGCAATACATCACGGCGGCGGGTCAGCCTTATCACCCGAGCAAGAGCGTGACGGTTTTTCATGGAACGCCCATTTATTTGGATTTCCAGAGTTCGTCACTGAGCTTTTCTGGCCGCAGTATCTTCTTGAGGGCTTTGTATCCATTGAAGTCGTTTGTGCAGTCGATGCAGGTGGACGATTTGGTCAGTCTGAAGGCTGGGTTGTTGGTGGCGAAGATCCAGCAGCCTGGGTCCATCATCAATAACCTGATGGAAAAAGCCGCTGGTTATAAGCGTCAGTTGTTGCAAGAGGCTTCTACTGGGAATGTGTTGAGCATTCAGCCGGAGGAGAATATTGAGAGCATTGACCTCAATAATACCGATAAGGCGATGACGGTGGCGAGAGATAACATCATTGCCAATATTGCTGCGGCGAGTGATGTTCCGGCCAAGCTGTTGAAGGATGAGGCTTTCACCAAGGGTTTTGGTGAGGGGTCTGAGGATACGAAGCAGATCGTGCAATACATTGAGGGTTTGCGTCATGAGATGCGCCCTGCGTTTGAGTTCTTTGACCGCATTGTGATGCACAGGGCTTGGAACCGTAATTTTTTTGAAGCGCTAAAGAATGAATACCCTGAGATTTATTCGGATGTGAGTTATGAGAAGTTCTTCTTTGAGAGCAAGGATGCTTTTGAGGCCAAGTGGCCGTCATTGATGGAAGAGCCTCACAGTGAGGTAATCAAGGGCGAAGAAACGAAGTTGCACGGCATTACTGAGATCTTGCGAACATTGATGCCTGTGGTTGATCCTGAAAATCGCTCGAAGTTGATTGAGTGGGCTGAGAACAATATCAATAACATTCCGGAGCTGTTTGCAAGTGAGCTGCGGTTGAATATTGATAATTTGAGGGATTATGAGCCGCCAGTGGCTCCTCTGCCTGATGTGAAGCTGCCACCACCTTCGCGTGGAACCTAATGGCTAAACAGAAGTCTTTTTCTGAAACCTTGGCGATGGCTGTTGGAGCCATTGCCTTGTACGGCTTGCTGTCGAGTAAGCAGTTGAAGGATTGGGAAAAGGCTTTGGTTGTGGCCGCACTCTTTAGCTTTATGCAGCCCAAAGAGATGAACTTAATTTTGTATAGGCGTCTGGACGGCGTTTATAAGGATTTGGTGACGAATAAGGGTTTGCTGAAAAAGTATCCAAAGATGGATAAAGGTTCGTTTGATCGGGCCAAGGATGAGATATTGCGTCGATTGGCGTTAAGAAAATTTGTAGGAGCAGATTTAATTGAACGAAACTACAAAGAGTCAATTGACACCGTGGTTAGGCGTTTTGTTGGATGGGCCAGCAGCGTACCTGCTGGAGGAATCAAAGAGTTTGACCGAGCAGAAGAGAAAAAGAAAATCCAAAAAGCTATCTCAAATGTGGACGCAGAAGGCAAGTTTATTGTTCGTGATCAGATGCACAAGTTCCAGACTGAGATTGAGGAAATACTCAGTGTAGAGGGACGGGCGATTGCGGCAAGGTGGCACTCGCAGTGGAGGGTCCCAGGGTACAACTACAGAGAAAAGCACAAGCACATTGATGTGAGCGGTGAGTTTTTTGTGATTCGTGACAACTGGGCGATGAAAAATCGGCTGATGAAGTTGTCAGGCAGGAAGTATGTGGACAGCATAGTGCGGCCTGGGATGGAGCCGAACTGCAAATGCGTTTATGAATACATTTACTCATTATCAGATTTGCCCGAAGATATGTTGACAGCCAAAGGGCGGTCATCTATTGCGACAAAGCTAAAATAGGTCATACAATAAGATATGCCAACAGTAAGTCCCGCTCAAGAACGCTTAATGCAAGGCGTTGCACACAATCCCGCTTTCGCTAAGAAGGTTGGAATTCCGCAATCTGTTGGAAAAGAATTTGTTGGCGCTGATGAAGTGCCTGAAATTACCGATGATCCGCTTCATGCGTTGGCGCATCCAAAAGAGGATGCAGACCCATGCTGGAGTGGTTATAAGCAGGTTGGCATGAAGGAAAAGGACGGCAAGCCCGTTCCTAATTGTGTGCCTGAGGATGACTCTGAGGCGTGGCAGCGCAAAGAGGGTAAGAACAAGAATGGCGGCTTGAATGAAAAGGGCCGTGAGTCTTACAACAAAGAGCATCATGCTCATTTGAAAGCGCCACAGCCTGAAGGTGGTTCTAGGAAAGAATCGTTTTGCGCTCGGATGCAGGGTATGAAAGAAAAGCTCACATCTGAGGAAACCAAGAATGATCCCGACTCAAGGATTAATAAGTCTTTGAGAAAATGGAAATGCGACGACGAGGGTGCAGAAATGCCTTATAAAGCGCCGATTGACCCTCAAGGCGGGCCGTTTACTCGGGCTGCTGGGATTATGTTTGTGACCGTGGACGGAGAGATTTTGTTGATTCGTCGCGGTAACGGCGGCGATTACCCTGGCACTTGGGCCGTCCCTGGGGGCCACCTCTGTGAGGGCGAATCTGATGAGCAAGCTGCAAGACGCGAATGCAAAGAAGAAACGGGCATCGACTTCCAAGGCCCACTGGAACGATTGCATGATGACGGGCAATTTGTCACGTTTCTTGCAAGAGGTGTGGAGAAGTTCCCCGTGCATCTCAACTACGAGTCCACCGGATACGATTGGTGCAGACCAGATGACGCCCCCGCGCCCCTTCACCCAGGCCAAGCAGTTGCATTTCGAGTGGCCGGAGCTGGAACAGAATTAGACATTGCCCAGCTGATGATGGAAGACATTCTTCCTAGTCCACAGCCTTACGGCAATATGCATTTATTGAACATCCGAATTACGGGTACTGGTCTGGCTTATCGCAGCAAGATTGGTGAACACGTTTGGCGTGATGCGAGTTTGTATTTGAATCAAGAATTTGTGGACCGTTGCAATGGTCTGATGGTGATCATGGATCACCCCGATGGCGCTGTTCTTGATACGAAAGAATTTAAAGATCGAGCGATTGGCTCCATTATGTTGCCCTACATTAAGGGCGATGAAGTGTGGGGTATTGCAAAGATTTATGACGACAAAGCAATGGCCGAAATTTGCGAAGGCGATATTTCGACCAGCCCTGCGGTAGTATTTGACGAATTCAGTGGAAATACTACACTACGCACTGAGGCAGGGGAGCCATTGCTTATAGAAGGTACTCCATTCCTTTTGGACCACATTGCGATTGTCACAAAATCGCATGGCTCAAAGGGCGTGTGGGACAAAGGTGGCGAACCAGCCGGAGTTTTATTAACCAACCCTGAGGTGTCTGATATGACAGAGAAACTTGAGCCGAAGGCAGATGCCGCAGGCGATGCATTTAGCGCCATCCTTAGCGAACTGAAAAAACTTTCAGTGCGTATGGATGCTATGGAAAATATGCCAGCTCCCCCGCTGGTGTCTGCCGCTGATAAAAAGCGTAAAGACGACGACGAATCCATGATGGACGATGACTCCAAAATGGATGATGACGAAGAAGCCGAAGAGCATAAATATGTTGCTCGTAAAGGTGACGACGACATGAAGAAAAAAGACGACGACATGATGAAGAAAAAGAAGCGTAAAGACGCTGAAGGTTCTAATCCTGTTGTGCATGGTCCCGCTGGCGAAATGAAGCCTGATGATGACGATGCCAAAAAAGATGATGATGACGAAGAAGAAGAAGCAATGAAAGCTGACGAAGAAGAAGCCGCTATGGCTGATGCTCAAGCTCATTGCGACAGCGTCATGGCTGCTTTCGGTAAAGCTGCTAGCCGTCCTTTGAAGGGCGAAAACCTAATGGCTTATCGCAAGCGTTTGTTGCGCGGCGTTCAAGGCTATTCGGACAGCTGGAAGAATGTTGACCTGAAGGCCATTAAAGACAACGCTATGTTGGCTATTGCTGAAAAGCAAATCTACGCTGAAGCCTTGGCTGCTAGCAAAGCGCCTGGTGTTTACGCCGATGGTCAACTGGTCGAAATGACTGAGCGTGATCGCGCTGGTCGTACCATCACCAAGTTCAAAGGTTCTATCTCTGCATGGTTGGATGACTTCAAGTTGCCAGCAATGCGTGTGACCGCCTTTAACCTGCCCAACAACAACCAACGCTAAGAGGTAAACCATGAGCGGTTCTATTGCTTTCAATCCGATGTTGACGACCAACGCTGCTGGTCTGTTCAACACCAACTCGGCTGGCTACACCCAAGGTGATGCCCTCGACGATCCCGCAGTCAAGTTCTTCTTGTCTGGTGGTATTGTTTCTTCTTCGGCTTCTACTCCTTTGTGGGGAGGTCTGCCAATTTCTGAAGACATTCCTGCTGCTGCAAGCCAGCCCGGCACCAACACTTTGGGTTCCACCATTGCGTTGGCTACCAACTTGGCTAACAGCACTGGTATCACCGTGTTCAACCAAGCCTACGGCGGCGTTATCACTCCTACCAGCACCTGCCCTCAGTTTGCTGCTGGTTCTAGCGTTAACTTCTACCGTTTCGGCTCCGGCGCTCGTATTCCTTTGCGTATTAACCCCGCATTGGTTTCGTTGGACGGTGGCCTGATCACTCAGCAAGTTACTTGGGACTTCACTGCCCAGTGGCTCACCACCTACGACAGCACCAACGCATTCCCTGTGCGTATCCTGTCTATCAGCACCAGCGGTAACAAGACTGCCAGCTACAACAGTGGCACTGGCGCTTTGAACTGGATTTACACTGAAGCTCTGGCTGTGTGCCTGATCTAATTAACTAAGGAAGGAACACAATCATGTCCGGATTTGCACCGTCATTTATTACCGCCAACCCCCACTACATGATGCCTGAACTCATCATGCAGTACAGCTTGGCTTCTGGCGCTTTCACCACTTTGGCTGGTGAAAACCCAATGCCTCGTTTGGGCGAAAGCGATTTGTACGTTTACGCTAAAAAGATTCAGCTGACTACCCAAGTTCAAGCTAATCAATCGCAAGTGAACAATCTGCCTAGCGCATCGGTCATCCCCTCGATGATCAGCACTGCTACTTACCGTATGCAGACTCGCGCTCAGTACGATGGTTTCGACGAAGCTGCTACCTCGCACTGGGGTTACAGCTTGCCCGAAGCTATGCGTCTGGCTGCTCGCCAAGGTATTGCTCAACAAATGCGTAATGCTTTGTTGTATGGCTTTAACCCTGCCAACGGCGAAGGCTTGATCAACACTGCTGGCGCTACTGCCGTTTCTTTGGGCGCTGACTCCAATGGCAACACTGGTTACAGCACTTGGGATTCGGGCCAACTGGCTCAGTACCTGTTGAACTTGATCGGCGCTTTGAAGGTTCGTACCCTGCAAATCGGTCAGCCTTTGCGCTTGGTGTTCTTGGCTCCCCAACGCTTCATCAGCCAAATCTCCTACTCTGGCGTAGTTTCTTTGACTCAGTTCCAACGTGTTGGTGCTGGTGTTGAAACCGCTGCTGGCTTGGTGGAAACCGTGGCTAAATGGGCGGGCGGTGATGACGTTAGCTTCGCTGCTGACGACACCTTGATCGGCCAAGGCTCTGGTGGCGCTGACGCTATTTTGTTGATCGCTCCTGAGTTGAAGGTTCCTAAGGCCAACGCCAAGATCAACACCAACGTGTTTGCTCAATTGACGCCTAACCAAACTGCTACCTCTTTGATGTTGACGGACGTTTCGGCTCCTACCGAAATTCCTACTCCCATCCCTGATGGCGGCATTACCACTCTGTACACCATGCGTTCGACTTCTGGCTGGGGTATCCGTCCTGAAGCACTGACCGTGTTGTCTGCTGCATATTGATTTTTAATCAATAGCTAAGAAGCCCACTTCGGTGGGCTTTTTTTACGTCATAATATATTTACTCCAAGTGATGCTGGAGTGCGCTTTTATGAGGGTCAGGGGCCAATCCCAAAAGGATTGGCGCATCACCCCTGACCTTCACCCAATAGGGAAAAATCATGCCAAAACTTTACATTGCCAATTGCTCTAAGCAAGAGTTCCATTTCACTTATATGCTGCCCGAGAATATGCGTCCTTTTTCGCATCACATTCGCGCTGGTAGCCAAATTGAGCTGAACCATAATCAAGACGAAACTGATCGAATCATTCAGCAGCATTCTTTGTATGGAATGATGGAAGTTGGTAAGGTCAAAAAAGGTTTTGGCGGTTTGGTTTATCGCATGGATAAGCCGATTAGTGTTGAAGCAATTCAAAGTGGTTTCACGCAAAACGAGCAAGAGCAAATTGAACGTGCGTTGCAAGCTCGGACTGTGACGGCGGTTGTGGCTGACAAGATGATGTCGGATCGGGCGCAAGAGCTGGGTCTGCGTCAAAAGGCGGCGTTGGAAGTTGAAGTGGTGGAAGAGTCCAAGGGACCAACGGACACCAACGAAGGCAAGTTCAACGAAACAATTACTGTGGTCAAAGATGGTGGCGCTGAACCGGCTCGACGTGGTCGTCCTCGTAAGGCATAATGCTGGCAGCTATCCATCGTAGCTCCTAGATTGAACGCCTCCATCGTTTGATCCTTAAGCCCCACTTGTTGGGGCTTTCTTTTTTATTGGTTGTGCTTACAATAGCCAATATGCCTGATACCACACCTACACTCACAGGTTTCCAGACGTTCGCGCAAAATGTTGCGGGAATAAATACGACTGTGATGCCCACGAATGACCCAGGCTGGGCAGCCGCATTTGCATTCGCTTTGGAGTGGATTCCGACTTGGGCCAGCAACGCCAGCGCTGTTTTATACACAGCCGCTGTGTACAACTGGGGTGTGTCTGAGTTGATCCAGTATCAACAAGATCAGTCGGGCCAAGTATTTTTCCAAGCGGCCAGAAAGCAATTTGGCGTCAATAACTTTGAGGCCGGCGTGGTGGATGAAGCGTCCGACACTGGAACTTCTGAGCATTTGGCTGTTGGCCGTGGTTTGAAGAACATGGATCTGATCAGCTTGCAGCGGATCAAAGACCCATTTGGCCGTCAAGCTGTTGCGATACTGCAATCCTTGGGCACTTTGTGGGGATTGACATAGTGACAACGCTTAACATTGGTGTTGTTTCGGCTTTCTATGAAGACGGCAAATCTGTCGTCGAAGTGGCTCAAGAGCTTCAAGACAACTACAACTTGTTTGGCGCTTTTCAACACGACAATGCGGCCAAGATCAGTGCTGCATTGGGTGCTGCTTATGCTCTGGCTTTGTTCACAGAGGATGAGCCTGACTTTGGGCCGTCCAATGTGGCGATTGCCGTCAACTTTCAAGATTGGATGTTTGCCGATGGTCCTGCCAATAGCTCGGCGATTGATCGAACCAAGTATCCCGTTCCAACACGGATTTCTATTCGTGAGAACCGTGATTCTTTCTTGGACACATTTACTCTGGCGAATAGCCTGAGTGCATCGGTGGATTACGCATAATGGCGACGATTGCTGAATCTATTGCCGCCACGGGTCCACAGCAGTTGTCTGCTGGGTTGCAACTCGGCACAAATACCATCAGTGGCAACGCTACTCTGACTTTTCAACTGTATAAAAAAGTTGTCCTGCCAATTGATGGTTATGTGTTTTGGGTGAATGCCACTTCATTGGCTAATACCAATGCGATCTATAACAATGTGGCCTACAACACGGTCACTTTGGACAATAAGCAAAAGCCATCTGGTAACCCTGCCCAAACGGCTGCACTCAACTTTACGGTTTTTGGAAGTTTGCACTATTTCCAAGAAATTCACCAAGAAGAGCAAACGACCTACACTCGGCAAAATTTCTTGTTTACAGCTGAAGAAGCTGTGAATAACTTTGCTTTGGTGGCTCCAAATGAGATGTATATCTCTGTAGCTCCGAATGGATCACTTTTGTCTTTCAATGGTCAGATTGGCCGGTATGACCGCTCTGGCTTGTGGCACTATCATGGCCGTGCGTTGTATTCGACTGAATACACGCAGATTATTCAAGACTCAAATACGCTGTCGTCTGCACAAATTGTCAGCAACAGTATGCCGTTTTGGATGTCGCTGTCTACGCCGGAGCTGCCGATTTATCCGAGCTATTTAAGTCCTTTGAATTTGACTCCTCCTTATGTGACGGCGCATATTGAAAGCACAAATGCTTGGAGCCAGACACCTGCTTATGATCAGTATTTGAACCAAACGCAGCTGGTGGCCGATGAGGTCAAGTTCACGATGTGGGGTTTGAATAATGATGCTGTGATGAATTTTCAGTATCAGGTACTGCAAACTTCATTGAATGGTGGGTATGGAATTAGCAGTATGCCCGTCATTTACGACAAGAAGGTTCCTCAGAGTGAGTTCCAAATTTTGGCTCAAGCAAAAGGCTGGGATTTAAAGGTGAACTACACTCAAGGAAGCTCTCGACAAATAGCGCAAAAGTTGATTACTTCAGCATTTGCTTCTTTCACGCCAGCATGACAAAATGCACCCTGTCTAGACCTTAACCCTTTTCTCTGGAGAAAATTATGACCCAAGGCCCACTTGCAGCAACAGTAGCCGTTTATAACAACGGCACAGCTTCTGTTCAAAAACCCGCACAACTCGACGTTGCAAGCAATCTGATCGTTGGTAAAGGTCTGAAGACCGCCAAGAATTTGAGCGCCAGCACTGTGGTTAAAGCTACCGCTGGCCGTGTGGCTCGTGTGAGCGTGATTGTTGCTGGCAGCGCCGCTGGCACTATCAATGACGTTGCCACTACTGGCGGCGCAGCTACTGCCAACGAAATCGCTTCGATCCCCAACACTGTTGGCGTTTACGACATTGATATGCCTTGCACTACTGGTATTGTTTTTGTACCCGGCACTGGCATGACAGCTGTCGTGTCTTACTCGTAATTCCTAAAAGGAGGCCGTTGTGGCTAATAACATCGTAACGGTAAACGTATCGCAGCAGGTTGCTAGCACTCCTAGCAAACTGCAACAAACTGGCGCTCTGATTTCTCAAGGTGCTACAACCCTGTCCGTTGATGGCACTCAATTTCTGACGCAAGCCAGCGATTTAGCCACCATTATCAAAACTCCAATCGCCATTACTGGCTTGACTTGGAGCGCTGGTACTGTGACCGTCACAACGGCTTCCGCTCACACTATCCCTGCTGGCGACACTGTTTTTGGCGTTATTGCTGGTGCATCACCCACCAACTATGACGGCACTTTCGCTTGCACTTATGTAAGCCCAACTTCGTTTACATATCCTCTGGCATCGAACCCCGGCACTGAAACTGCTCTTGGTACGTTCCAGTTGCGTGCTTGCGTTGAGTTGCAAGCGATGGTGAACACATTCTTTGCTCAAGGTGCAAACCAAGGCGTGTATGTGCTTGAACTGGGTACTGGCACTGCTGCTCAAGGTGTTACTACTTTGACCAGCTACTTGACCAACCCCACTATCAATTTTTACGCATACTTGTTGCCTTTTGAGTGGGATATTGAACCTACTGCTGTCACCTTGGCAAAACAGTACACCAGCACCACGGCTGCAACGTATTTCTATGTGACCACAACCACATCGACTTACTCTAACTGGACTGCCACCAAGTCGGTGTTTGCCATGTTGCAATCGCCCTCGGCTCCAAGCACTGAATTCAGCGCTGCTGCTGTGTTCCAAGTGGTGCTGTCAACAGCCCCAGGTGCGGTGAACCAAGTTGCTCCCTTGTCTTTCCGTTATATCTACGGCGTGACTCCTTACACCACATTGACCGGCACTCAGCAAACCACTTTGGCTGGCGTTGGCGTGAACTGGGTGAATACTGGTTCGCAAGGTGGCATCAGCAATACGCTGATTCAAACCGGTGAATTCATGGATACCAATCCTTGGAACTACTGGTACGCTGTGGATTGGCTGGTGATTAACGGTTCTTTGGCATTGTCTGCTGCTGTGATCAATGGCTCCAACAATCCTACCAACCCGCTGTATTACAACCAATCTGGTATCAATACCTTGCAAAAGGTTTTGCAATCCACTGTCAACAACGGTATCAGCTTCGGCATGATCTTATCGCCAGCCACTGTAACCGCTATCCCGTTCACCACTTATGTGGCTCAGAACCCAAGCGATTACTCAATTGGCCGCTATGCAGGTCTGGCTTGCACCTTTGTTCCAGCTCGCGGGTTTACTTCTATCGTGGTTTATTTGACCGCAAGCAACATCCCCGTTTAAGGAATAGATCATGTCAAATCCACAAATCCTTCAAGGTACTCTTAATCGGCTGCAAGGCTCGGTAGTTTTTGCGAACTACCCAGCCCTGACTGTCACCGCTCCTTTTTTGGGCAAAGAAGCTATCAGCATCGCTTTTGAAGGCGATGTTGCCCAGCTGATTGGCACTCTGACCGGCGGCGTGACTTCACCCGAACCCTACCAATACGCTACCGCCACAATTCATTTGGTTCGTTCGCAAGCATTGGCTAATGCTTACAAGCAACAAATCGAAAGAAATGCTCTGGTTGGCTCCATCAACGTGATCAGCGATTCAAGCACTCTGGCTCCATTCCAGCTTGAAAACTGCGTGTTGATGAGCTTGCAAGACTTGAGCTTTGACGGCACTCAGACCAACTTTCAAGTGCGTGTCCGTGGTATTTACAACATCAACTCGACGATGTGGGCCGCAACCTAAATCTAAATAGATTTAGAATAAAAGCCTCAACCGTATTGGTTGGGGCTTTTTTATTTGAGGAATTACCATGAAAATTAGTAAAAAACTGGACTTAGTTGTCACAGTTGACGCACCCGATGGTGGTCAGTTCCACATTTACAGCACTCCTATTTCACGCATAGTGTTTGAGCAGTTCTATGATGAACTGGGTGCAGTATTTACAAAATTGTTTGGTGAAGCTGGAAGTGCCCATGTGGCGCTATCCGCTCCTCAATTGGCCTATGCGGCCTTAAAAAAGATTTCGACTGATAAGGGCACTTGGGATCAAGTCAAGAATGGCTTGATCAATGAAATTGGTCGCCTGACTACAGTTCTTCATGCTGGTGATAAAGGCTGGCAACAGACCACCTATGATCAAGCTATTAAAACAAAACTTCTTGATGAGGACACGGAATCGGAGGTGATGTCAGCTCTGATTTTTTTTACATCGATTGTTTGGGTGGCTCCAAAAGGGCTGGCCCAAGGGTTCTTGGAGATGGCTTCAGCCTTGCGTCAATGGGAACTTACTTCCTCGGGCATTACGGAATATCTCAGTTCTTTGCCGACATCGACAGAAACCGAGACTTCGGTGATGGCAACATCGTCGCGTGTTGTCTCTCGTACCTAAGTGAAGGGGGTTTTCGTGAGTTTGTTGAGGAAAACGGTGGAAAATGGATTGATGCCACCGAGTTTAGACAACGGCACATCCTAAGTGCATTGAAAACTCGCAGTTTTCTCTGACCAACGCTAGAATGCATCATGGCTGGAGAAACTAACCCTATCATCAAAATAGACGTCGATGACTCGGCGTTTAAGGCGTTCCAGAAGACTTTTGAAGAGTTCAAACAAACGCTTCAAAATCTTCCTACAGCTTTTGCTCGGATAAAAACCGAACAATCAAAAGCCACGACTGAGGCGAAAAAGTCGGCCAAGGAATTGGCTGATGCCGAAAAGGCAAGAGCCAAAGCCGCTAAAGAGGCTCAAAAAGCAGAAGTTGAAGCTGCAAAAGCCAAAGCAAAAGCAGAAAAAGAAGCATCTGCTGAAGCAATCAAAGCTGCCAAAGAGGCAGAACGTGCAGCCAAGGCAGCTGAACGGGCACAAGTTCAAGCCATTCGTAATGTTGAGGCTGCTCAAAGACGAGCTTTATCTACAGCGATTAGCACATTTCGGCAGCAGCAATCGCTGAATGCGGCGCTGGAAAAGCAGCAAATATTTGAAGGCCAAGTGTCTGGAGCCAAGTTCGGGCCGTCCAGACAGTTGCTGGAGAAATATCGGGCGAATCAAGTCCCAGGCCAACTATTCGGTCCAACACGCCGGATGTTTGAACGTGCCCAGCCGGAGCAAACTCCTGGCAATCAATTCGGGCCTCCTCGTCGTCTGTTTGAGAAATACGAGCAGATGAAAAAGGATGAGCAAGAAAGAAACCGCAGCGACTACTATCTTGAAGCCGATGCTCACATAGCTGCCTACAAAAAGGTGATGGCGGCTAGGGATAAGGATGATCAGAAACGTCGATCATCTGAAACCGTTTTCTCCACAGATCAAGAAAAGCGTTGGCAAAAATTCACCAGTTCAATGGGTGTTGGCTACTTGGGCCAAGGTCTAACTGTTGGTGCTGCTGTTGGCAGTTTTGCTGCGGCGATTGATGCCTTACGAAGGCTCATGGAACTCACCAAGAATGTGGCCGAAGAACGTCGAGCCGCATCTCAAATTGGTGTTAATCAAGGCACAGTAACGGCAGCTCAAACGGCACTGGCTCGTTTGTATTCTGATCCCAAAGCGCTCTTATCAAGAGTCGCTCAGATGGGAGCCACCGAGACAGATACGACTCTTGAGCAGATTGGCATTCAGAACAAGGCCAAGAAATCACCTGCTCAATTGCTGCAAGAAGCGCATGAAGCGGCTCGTAAGGCATGGGAAAAGAGCGGCCATTCAATGGCTACCATGCAAGCGCTTGGCTTTACAAATATTTTCACACCCGGCGAAATCATCGAAATGGGTGTCTTGTCGCAGGGTGAACAACAGCAAGCATTTAAAGACTTTGAAGAGCAATCCAAAAAGCTCCAAGTTGCTGCACCTGCTGGAAAACGTGCTGCCGACATTACTCAAAATATCGAAAGCTTAAAGAACAAAATTCGGTCAAAAGTAATTAATACTTTATTTGGTCCTGGCGGTGCGACAGAATTCTTGGGTGATTTGCACCAAAATGCCCTTATTCCAACTGACAAAGAGACAACTGGCCGCGCCAAAAAAGTCATGTCAATTTTGGAAAAAGGTGGCTTGTCGCACAAAGAAGCCCTTTTATTCACTGCCAATTTGATGGGCGAAAGCTCAACATTGAATGCGGCAGCTGTTGGTGACAATGGTCAGGCTTTTGGTATTGCCCAATGGCACAAAGACCGTCAAAAAGAATTTGAAAAGTTTGCCGGTCATAGCATCAAGGGCAGTACTCTTGAAGAACAAGCTCAATTTATTTTGTATGAACTGCAACATAAAGAGCGAGCTTCGTTTGATAAGCTAAAGAGCGCACAAAGTGATGCAGAAAAACTTCGTGCAATTATTGGGTATGAACGTCCAGCAGACCCAGAAAAAGAATTGAATCGCCGTTGGTCAATTGCTCAAAGGCTAAACCGAGTTGTCGTTGACAATGGTTCCGATAACGCAGTGACCGTGCAGGTTCGTAAACAACCTGGGGGGAATTCCACTGAGAATGTCGCCCCTCTTGGAGCGCAATAATGGCTAATTCTGGTCAAGCAAGTTTTCAGGCACTTTATGAGCTAACCCCGATTTGGCTTATTAATGGTGTTGCTGGAGCCGAAGGTGCGCCAATCACCACCTATACCGAAAATGGCTCCAATCCGCAAAACCCAGACGAATATTTTGCTCACTTCAGGCCAATGGCTGGTGGCACTTTAGAGGTCTGGGAAACGGCCAATTACCCGTTGGCTGCTTTAACGGTGGCTGCAAATGCTGTAGTCCAACAACCTTTGAATATCAGTCTTTTGATGGTTTGCCCTGCTCAGACAACGAGCAACAATTACACGGCAAAGCAAACAAAGATGTCTGCATTGAAAAGCACCTTGGACAACCATATCCTGCAAGGTGGCTGGTTTGATGTTTATACGCCAGCATTCATCTATAAAGGTGCGTTGTTGACGGCTTTAAAAGACGTATCGACCAGTGACAACAAACAGGTGCAGTTTGCTTACCAATGGGACTTTGCTTTGCCGTTGATCTATGAAGAACAGGCAAACACGATCCAATCAAATTTGATGAGTAAAGCGACTCAAGGTTTGCCTATTGTTGGAAATCCTAGCTGGAGCGGAAACAAATGACAACATTCGTTAATTTTGTTCAGCCAGCAAATTCCCCATTCCAAACATCTGCTGTTTTGGATAATGGAATTACTTATACATTGACTGTTCCTTGGAACATTTATGGACAAAGATACTTTTTGACTTGCACAGATCAGCAAGGAAAAGTCATGTTTAATGTTCCAATGGTTGGTTCTCCTGACAATTTCAACATCAATTTGTCTGCTGGATACTTTAAAACTCCAATTGTTTTCCGTGTCAGCTCTCAAAAATTGGAAATTGGTTAATGCGTTTTTACAACCTTACAATCAGCGATGCTACAACTGGGTCTGTTATTCAGACTTGGAGTAGCACATTGGATGGAACGCCTACTGGGCGTAACAATGGAGCCGCTTTACGCATTGAATTTGACATTCCATTGGCTGGCTATTCGGTTCCAATGGATGGCTCATTCATTCGTGTGTGGGGAATTGATTTTGCGACAATTGGACAAGCTAACAATTTCAGCGATCAGTTTGTAAGTTTGTCGTTGGGAATGACCAATGGATTGCCTTTGGCAAATGCCAATCAGGTCAATCAAGTTTTTAGCGGAAAGATTTTCCAAGCATTTGGTAATTTTCAAGGAACCAATTTGTCTTTGGATTTGATCATCATTCCAGCCACTGGATCTCCGCAGTATCCCGTTAATTTGGCATTCAATGCCGCAAAGAATCAATCATTAGGCAATGCCGCCGCCATATCAATTCGTAATGCTTACAGCAACTACTTTAAGGTTGTTGATAATTCATCTCAGGACATCATCTGGACTGAGGGTACTTGGGGTACGTTTTCAGACCTTCATGCAATGGCTCAGAAGCTCAATGCCATGTCCAAGGTCGTAAATACTGATCCCAACTATGCCGGTATTGATATTTACGTCAATCAAAAAACAATCACGATTGATGATGGAACGTCTCCTGCGCCGGAACCAACTCAAATCAATTTCAACGACATGATGTCTCAACCGACTTGGTTGAACATTATTACGATTCAGCTTGAGTTGGTTGCTCGAGGCGATTTGTCCAACTTGCAATACGTTAAGTTGCCGCCATTCGTTGGGCAAAATAACAACCAATCTCAGTCCCGCTGGCGTGACAATTCCACTTTTACTGGTATTGGCAAGATCATTAGAACTCGCCACATTGGTGACTTGCGTCAACCAACTGGGACTGCTTGGAGAACCGTGATTGATGTTTTGATGCAGCAAGGACCGACACAATGAGTGGAAACATTGTAAAAACGCCTTTGGCATTGACGCTCAATAAATTTGCCCAGCGGAAAATTGATGACGCTGTTCAAAATTTGGGTCAGGCTTATCCTTGCACGGTGACGGCTGTTGACGGCTCCATCGTCACAGTGAAGTTTGCGGTTGCTCAAACCAGCGTATTTACCACCGATCAGGTGACAATGCCGATTGCGGAGCCTTTTTATATTCGCATTCCTGTGCAGGTTGGTGATACTGGACTTGCTGTTTCTGCTTCAGCACGTTTGGGTGGTATTACTGGTTTGGGCTTGGGTGCTGCACCTAATTGCTCTCCCACCAATCTTGGTGCTTTGGTATTTATGCCAATCAGCAATAAGAACTGGGCAACTTTGGACCCAGACGCTGTTGTTATTAATGCGCCCAATGGTTCCATCATCAGAACAATTGATGGCACTGCTGAAATTCATGTGCAGAAGAACAGTATCACATTGACCCAAGGCAGCTCTTCAATTACGCTATCGGGTGGAAATGTGTCTATCACAGGTACTTTAATTATTAACGGCCAAGCCTACCTTGCTCACAAACATGGTGGCGTTAAGGCGGGTTCAGATGTCAGTGGAGGGGTGGCGTAATGCGTACATACGGTACATTGGCAGATGGAACTTGGGTTGAGGTCAGTACCGACTCATCTGGCAATAATTCTTACGTTTGGCTGACTACGCTCATCCAGACGCTTTTGCTTATCACGGGCGAAAATCCTTTGTATGCCAGTTATGGCATTCCAGCAGTTGATTCTGTGATTACTCAAACTGCGCCTGACGCTGCTGTTGTGCGGATTCAGACGCAGTTTGCACAGTATTTTCAGTCGCTTGTAGTCACTCCAATTAGAACGACTGTCACGCCGACCTATCAAATTAACGCCGTGTTTCTGAATGGAACCGCTTATCAAGCGACAATTGCAACATGACCAATCCAATCCTTAATGCACCTTACGTCACAACGCCTCCGGCCACGTTGGCCGCAGAGGCATTGGCTATTGCCGAGACATTGGCTCCGGGCCTGACGAGTCTTCCCGCCAACCTGATTGGCGACATGAACTCCACCTCTACTGGCGCTTTGGTCATTCAAAACCAAGCGCTTGTGGACTTGGTGAATTCGGTGTCGCCATACACGGCCAATGCGACGATTCTGTACCAATTGGGCAATGTTTATGGGGTGCAGCAAGGTATTGGCTCCAATACGTCTGTGTACGTTGTGTTTACGGGGACGCCGGGCTACGTCATCAACCCTGGCTTCATCGTTTCTGACGGCACTTATCAGTATCAATTGCAAGATTCGACGGTGATTGGCAATTCTGGCGCTAGTGCTGCTGCTTATTGCTTGGCCTTGGTTTCTGGCACTTGGGCGGTTCCTGCCAACTCGGTCACGCAAATCGTGACGGTGGTTCCTTTTGGCGTGTCATTGAGCGTGAATAACACCACGGCTGGAACGCCAGGGGCTTCGGCCCAATCCTTGGCCGACTATCAAGCCCAAGTGATTCAAGCCGGTCAAGCCGTTTCTACTGGCATCGGCACTCTGGTTCGGACTACTTTGCAAAATGTCTCCGGCGTCCAAGCCCGTTTGATTTCTTTCAGGCAGGTTTCTGGCGGCTGGCAGGTCTTGGTTGGCGGTGGTGACCCCTATGCAGTGGCAAATGCCATATATCAATCAATGTTCAACATTCTTGATTTGCAAGGTGCGGCCAGCATTGGCTCCACAGAAACTATCACGATCAATGACTATCCTGATGCTTACACCATCAAGTATGTGATTCCTACGGCTCAAAGCGTCACCATGACGGTGAACTGGACAACCATCGCTGGCTCCAACTTTGTGGCAAATTCTGTGGTCACAGCTGCGGTTCAACCCGCTATTGCGGCTTATGTGAACAGCATTTATGTCGGCAAAACCATGAGCTTGCTGGAGCTGCAACAGACTTTTATTGCAGCGACTGCCAGCATCTTGGATCCAACGACTTTGGCTACTTTGACCTTTACCGTGCAGATTAACGGCATGGGTGTCTCGCCTTCTGGCGTTCTGTTCGCTGGCGATCCTGAGGGCTTCTTTTATGCAGTCGCTAGTGGCATCACAGTGAGCAATTCATGACACTGACCGTCAATTCGCTGCCAAGCTATCCATTCGTCCAGTACAACTCGGATCCGAATATCAACGCCTTTTTTGGCGCTTATAACCAATTGAGCCAGCAGAATCTGGATGCCATTAATAGCGTCCAGCTGCCGATTTTTTTGAATCAAAACGGCGATCTTTTGGATTGGTGTGCTGCTGGTATCTACGGCATTTTTCGTCAGCCCTTGTCGAGCGGCACGGAACGTCCTGTTGGTCCCTACAACACCTATGAGATGAATGTTCAACGGCTTGAGCAATACAAGCTGGTTGAAAATGCCAAGACATTCAATCCGACTGACATCATTTTTCAGCGCATTGTGCAGTGGAACACGTTCAAGGGTGACGGCTACCAGTTCACAATTCGTTGGCTAAAACGCCGTGTTGAGCGGTTTTTGAGTGGTCAAATCTTTCCTGATCAGACTTATCAGATCAGCATTCAATTTCCCAGCCAATACGTCTGCAACATTGTTTTGAGTGCGGCGGTTCGGACTGTGATTGATTCGGCTGACTATAACGTACCCAATTACAACCAATTGGGGGCATCGTTCAACTACGTTAAAACCGAGTCATCTAACCCTACGCCAATGGCTTATGCTGCTGACCTTCAAGCGGCTGTGCAGAGTGGAATTTTGCTGCTGCCCTTCCAGTACACATTCAACGTGGTTATTTTATGACATCTCAATATCTATTCGCCAACAATGCCAGCACCACGTTGGCTGCACCGATTACGTCATCGGCGGTGCAGTTCTCGGTGTACCCAGGCCAAGGCCAGCTATTCCCAAGCCCTCAAAACGGCCAAGTATTTACGGTCACAATTACATCCGCTTCTACACCGAACTTGATGGAGATCATGTATTGCACCGCCAGATACGGCGATCAATTCACGGTCATTCGGGGTCAAGAGGGAACCACGGCTCAATCTTGGAGCGGCGGCGATTACGTCAACAACTTTATTACTGCTGGCACGGCCGCGACTTTTGTTCAAAGCCCCAACGCTTTGACGCCTGGCACTTATGGCTCCTCGGTCCAAGTTCCTGTCATCACCATCAACTCTACCGGCGGTATCACAGCCATTTCTCAGGCCAATACCACCACCAATACCTGTCAAGGTGGCTGGAACGCCTCGACCAACACCCCAACCCTGACCTCTAGTGTTGGTACGGTTGGTTACTATTATTTTGTGACTGTCGCTGGCAATACCAATTTGAACGGCATTTCCACTTGGAATGTGGGCGATCAGGCCATTTTTGCCAATGGTCAATGGTTCCGCTTGATTGGCAACACCACCAATGTGTTTGGCAGCTTGACCGTGACCGGATTGAGCGGCTTGATGTATGCCAACGGTACATCGCCCATTTCTAATGCCACTGGTGGTCAAATTGTCACCGCTATCGGCAACACGCCTATCGCCAAGGCAACGTCAATTGATGGCGGTGCGGCCAACCAAATTGCGGTTCAGTCTGGCACTGGGGCAACTACATTTATTCCAGCGCCAACAATTGCCAATACTTACTTGTATTGGGGTGGGGCTAGTTTCCTTTGGGGTTCTGTGGGCACAGGGCCAGGGACTACCGGCCAGTACATTACCTTCAACAATACAGGGGCTGGCGCTGGCTCTGGCGTGATATTTAACGGCGGTACAGCCCAAACCATCAGCTACAACACGATAGGCGCTCCTAGCACCGCTGGTGTTGGTGCAACCGGCACTTGGGGTATCAGCATTTCTGGCAATGCCCTGACCTCATCAAAAGCCAATAACGTGGCCGCTGGTGTTGCCAATCAAATCGTTTATCAAACCGGCTCCAACAGCACAGGGTTTATCCCTGCTCCCACAACGTCTGGCACATTCTTAGAGTGGAATGGCTCTGGATTCGTTTGGGCAGCAGCTGGCGGTGGCGGTGGCGGCATTACCCAATACGCCTTGACCATGAACAATTCGGGCACTGGTGTTACTTCCGGCTCGTCTTTTAATGGTTCAGTGGCTCAAACCTTGAGCTACAACACAATCGGCGCACCTAGCGTCACTGGAACCAATGCCACTGGCACTTGGGCTATTTCGGTGACAGGTAGTGCGGCCACCGCCACAACGGCCAACAATGTGGCTGGCGGTGCAGCTTCTCAGTTGCTATATCAAAGCTCGGCTGGTGCAACCGCTTTTGTGTCTTCACCCACCATTAACGGCACAGTTTTGACTTGGAACGGCTCCACATTTGTTTGGACATCTCCAAGCGGAACAGTTGCCAATTCCATTACTTTTAACAATGGCGGCACTGGTGCAACCAGCGGTTCATCGTTCAACGGCTCAACACCTTTGACGATTAGCTACAACACAGTCGGTGCGCCCAGTGCGTCTGGAGCCAATGCCTCTGGTACTTGGGGCATCTCTATTTCTGGCAATGCAGCCACGGCCACTTCTGCCTCGACTGCGGCCACCGCAACATCTGCAACGACTGCCACCACAGCCACGACTGCCTCCAACATTGCTGGCGGTGTGAACAATGAAATTGTGGTGCAGACCGGCGCTGGAACAACATCATTTATTGTTGCCCCCACCACGGCCAGCACCTATCTGGAGTGGAACGGCACAACATTTGTTTGGGCTACTGTTTCCAGCGGCTCAGTTGCCAACCCTGTTACTTTCAATAATTCGGGTACTGGAGCCACTTCTGGAACGACTTTTAACGGTTCATCTGCTGTTACTGTCAGCTACAACACTTTGGGCGCTCCAAGCATCACAGGTGTAAACGCCACTGGCACATGGTCTATCAGCATCTTGGGAACAGCGGCCACGGCCAACAATATCGCTGCTGGAACTGCTGGTGCGGTGCTTTATCAAAGCTCGGCAGGAACCACTGCGTTTTCTTCTGTTGGTACAACTGGGCAGCTTTTCACCTCCAATGGTTCTGCTACCCCAGCATGGACATCGCCTTCTTCGCTGACAGTTGGAACCGCATCAGTTTCTAATGCAATTTCTAACTCTGGCGGCTGGTCAGTTACGCCATCTGGGACTAAACTCTACTTTAGCTACAACGGCACGAATGTGGCCTCTTTGGATTCATCGGGCAACTTCATCGCTCTCGCTAACGTCACTGCATACGGAACACCATGAGCATTCAATACCTATTTGCCAATAACGCCTCTACCACCCTAGCTTCACCGATCAGCGCATCGTCTACGACGATTTCGGTGTACCCAGGCCAAGGGGCATTGTTTCCTAGCCCCACCTCGGGTCAAGGCTTTACTGTCACTCTGACAGATGCGGCAACAGGTAAATTGACTGAAATCATGCTGTGTACCAACCGTACCGGCGATACCCTTACTGTTACTCGGGCGCAAGAGGGAACCAATGCTTTGGCTTGGGGCGCTGGCGACTTCGTCAACAACTTCGTGACTGCTGGCTCTGCGACCAATTGGATTCAGTCTTCTGCTTTTGGCAGTCCTCCCGGCACTTACGGTACGGCCACCCAAATCCCAGTTCTGACAGTGAATGCCAGCGGCCAATTGACCGCCATTTCGACTGTAACCACCACTGCCAACTATTGCGCTGGTGGCTGGAACGCTGCAACCAACACCCCGACTTTGGTGTCTAGCATTGGTCAAAACGGCCAATACTATGTGGTGACGGTTGCTGGTACGACCAATTTGAACGGTTATAACAACTGGCAAATTGGCGACCAAGCCTTGTTTGCTAATGGTGCATGGCTTCGTGTTGCCGGTTCTGAATCGGCTGCTTTTCACGACATTACTGTTTCTAGCCTGACAGGTTATATGTATGCCAATGGCTCGTCATTGGTCACTGCTTCACCAACAATTCCCAATTCTGGTTTGGCTCACAGCACCATTACGGTGAACGGCACGACTTTGACCTTGGGTGATGTGGGTGACACCATCACGGCCAATACGCCCAATGCGGTTACCTTTAATAACTCTGGCTCTGGCACATCGTCAGGCAACAGTTTTAATGGTGGCACGGCCATTACGGTGAGCTACAACACCATTGGAGCGCCAAGCGTTACAGGCACAGGCGCTTCTGGCACTTGGGGTATCGGCATTACTGGTAATGCTGCCAGCGCCACGGTTGCTACCAATTTGCAAGGCGGCTCTGCCTATGCTTTGCCTTATCAGTCTGCTGCTGGCACGACTGCTTACTTATCGGCTGGCACTGCTGGTTATGTTTTGACCACCAACGGCACTGGCTCGGCTCCAACTTGGACTTCTGTGGGCAGTGCTGCTGTGACCACGTTCAATGCTGGCACAACTGGATTTACGCCAAGCACAGCCACTTCTGGCGCTATCACCTTGGCTGGCACTTTGAATGCAGCACATGGTGGCACTGGTGCAACCTCGTTGACAGGCTATGTCTATGGCAACGGCACTGGCACAATGACTGCCAGCGCAACCATACCTACAACGGCACTCAGTGGCACGATCACCAATTCCCAGTTGGCGAACAATTCTGTTACGTTTAACGGTACTACTGTCGCTTTGGGCGGCAGCGGAACGATTACTGCCGCGAATCCCAACGCCCTTACTATTGGCGCTGGACTTTCTGGCGGCTCATATGACGGCTCCAGCGCAGTAACAATTGCCAATACAGGTGTATTGACTGTTTCTGGTGGTACAACTGGCCTGACCCCATCAAGCGCCACCAACGGCGCTGTGACACTCGCTGGCACGTTAAACGTGTCAAATGGCGGTACAGGTTTGACTTCTTTGACCGCTGGGTATATTCCTTACGGCAATGGAACTGGTGCATTTGCCTCCAATTCTGGATTCACTTTTGCCAGCTCTATATTGACAGCCCCAGTTCTATTTTTAACATCAACTACTAGCACAACGCCTAATTTGTCGTTCAATGCTAGTAATTCTGGTTTTGCTTCAAGCGCAACTGTTGCCAATAATTATTTGCAAACGGTTATTCAAAACAAATCCGGCACTTCTGGCGCATCGACCAATTACGTTTTGTCTAATGATTTGGGTACTGATTCGACTTATTACGGCGAATTTGGTATGAATTCTTCTGGTTTTACGGCCAGCGGAACAATTCCTGATTTTTACTCAATTAACAATGGCGTTTATTTCTCAGGCCACGATGGTGACATTTCTGTTGGCTCGGGCAATGGGTATAAGTTGTATTTCCCTTGGGGGTCTACTGGCGCATCGGCTCACGTTATCAATGCGTCCGGCGCTTTGGGATTTAGCACCAATCGAGGAACAAGTTCGGCAACATCTGGAACCACAGGTTATGGCACATCTGGTCAGGCTTTGGTGTCTGGCGGCTCAAGTGCTGCACCAGCTTGGCAGACTTTGCCTACCAGCGGTGGCGGTACTGGACTGACCTCTTACACGGCCAATGGTGTTCTTTATGCAAACTCAACGACCTCAATAATTACGGGGTCTGCGCTGACGTTTGATGGTACAAACCTTACTGCTGGAGGAATTCAAAATACTCCTATTGGTGGAGTAACGCCAAATACTGCGGCATTTACAACCACAACAATTAAATCTGGCGCATCTTTATACTTAAATCGTTCTGATAATGCCATAAATAACAGTTTAAGTTATGGGTCAGGAGATTTATTTGCTTTTAACCAAGGCAACGGCGGCGCATACCAGTTCAGCATTACCGGCTCTGAACAAATGCGCCTGACCAGCACAGGTCTGGGTATTGGTACAAGTTCGCCTTCTTATAAGTTGGATGTAAATGGGAATTTTCATGCGACATCAACGGCTAATTTTGATGGGGCTGTCAATTTAACTTCTAACGGTTCGCAACTTACGACCACTTATTCTGGAGTCACCACGTCAAGATTTTATACAACTACTTCTGGTTTAAACCTTAGTGTTGATGGTTCTTGGCCTTTGATATTTTCAAATTCATCGACAGAACGTGCCCGTATAGACACCAGCGGGAATTTTGGTATTGGTACTACATCCCCTTCTTCTGCCCTGTATGTAAAACGCACTTCCGGCAATTCAGGAATTTACACAGATTACAACGGTACAAACGTAGGAAGAATTGAAGCAGCTTCTAACGGCAATTTGTATATTGGACTTACAACTGGCTCTGGTTCTATTGGTTTAGGTGTTACATCTAACGCTAACGCAGTAGTTCTTGACTCCAGCGGGAATTTGTTGGTGGGGACAACTTCTGCCAATGGGCGGATTACATCTGACGGCACTTCTAATTCATCAAATCAGGCAGTTTGGGCCAAAAATATTGATGCAACAGGATCAGCAGCAACATATGTAGCGTGGAACGCCGCCACAACAGGAAATCCGCTTTTTGTTGATTTTTACACAGAAACCAGTGCAACACGAAGAGGCACTATTTCTTACAACCGAGCAGGTGGGTTAGTTGCTTACAACACTACTTCTGATTACAGAGCCAAAGACATTAGCGGCCCTGTTGTTGACAGCGGTGCATTGATTGATTCTGTGCCTGTTTACATGGGCAAGATGAAAGGCGCTACACAAGAGCGCCCAATGTTTATTGCGCATGAAACGCCTGAATATGCACATACTGGTGAAAAAGATGCCGTTGATGCTGACGGTAACCCCGTGTATCAACAAATGGATGCGAGCGCCCTTATTCCTGTGATGTGGGCTGAAATCCAATCTCTCCGTGCCCGCCTCAAAGCGGCAAACATTGCTTAATCAACTGAAAGGCTAATCATGTCAGCTACTATCGTTTGGAGTACCGACTGGCTCTCCACTTCTACTACCGAAATCAACGGCTTCACTTCTGTGGTGGTCACTTGCGGCTGGCGTGCTACTGGCACAGAAACCGCTAACGGCAAGGAATACAGCAACTCCATATACGGCACTTGCTCGTTCACAGAACCTCCTGCTGGCGACCCTAACTTTGTGCCTTTTGCCAACCTGACACAAGCTATTGTGAACGGTTGGGTATGGGGTTCTGGCGTGAACCAAGAAGCTACTGAGGCTGCTATCAATGCTAACTTGGCTGCTCAGATTACACCCGCCACTACGCAACCACCCTTGCCTTGGGCTACTCCTGCTGCATAATAGCGATGGGCAATTTCGCCCTTTCAAAAACTACCTTTGGAGCTTTTCATGAACCAAACCGTTGGAATTACTGCTGAATTGTTTAACGCTATTGTCAACTACTTGGTGACCCGTCCCTACGGCGAAGTTGCCAACATGATTGGTGGTCTGAACCAAGCTGCTCAAGCTGTTGCCGCTCAATCCTCTAATGTGGTTGATGCTGCTCCTGCTTCTAGCGAACCACAGGCTTAAACCATGACAATGGTATCGTCAGGGGCGATTAGCATTGGTGGCAAAGTCACCAATGGTAGTTTGAACGAAAGTGCCGAACTGGAAATATACAACTACATAAATTTGTATAACAGTACTGGCACGGCCATTGGTTCCTTAAACGATACCAGCATGAGAACATTGGCCGGAATATCTTCCGGCGCAATATCTTTGGGCAATATGTACGGTAAAACGTACCCATTGTCTGGCACGGTTTATAGCTACACATCTGCTGGCTCTACCACACTCACCATCCCAAGTGGCAAGACACAAATGTACGTCATTGTCATTGGTGGCGGTGGGGGAGGTGGGCGTTCTTACGCTTACAACTTGTCACCTAGTGGTGGCGGCGGCGGTGGCGGTGGTGGTGGTCAGGTTATTTATCCATCAAGCGTAATAACAGTGACGCCAAGTCAAGTGATTAGCATTGTTGTTGGCGCTGGAGGAACCACCACCAACGCAGGTGGCAATTCAAGCGTAACGTATGGCAGTACGACTTTAACCGCTTTGGGTGGAACCGCTGGTGCAAATGCGCTTTCAAATGATATACGAGGTGGTAATGGCGGTAATGCAGGGAAATATGCAACCGCATCAACGTCTTCTGTTTATGCTGGAGGAATAATAACTTCTGGTAATTATCGTGGTGGCGGCGGCGCTGGAACCAATTCCAATGGCGGTAGCGGGTCTGGGACTGATAGAACTGGCGGCTCTGGCGGAACAGGATATTCTGGTCACTTTTACGGAATACTGCTTAATTGTTCCGGTGGCGGCGGCGGCGGTGGCGGCGGTGGCACTGGTACCGGCGGCTCAAGCAGCAACGGTGGCGGTAATGGCGGTGATGTAAGTTTTGGTATATCTGCCACTGGTATTGGTGGAGGTGGTGGTGGCGGTGGCTATAACGGCTCAACCGGCGGCGTTATCCAAAATAATGGCGGTACTGGTCACGCTGGCGCTGTTTACATTTATGTTCCATAATTCGGCTTACAGCGAGAACACAGCATGACCCTACTTGCCTATTCAAACAACGCCTCAACCACGTTGCAAAACCCCATCACAGCCTCGTCCACGACATTGGTTTTGGCAACAGGTACGGGTGCTGAGTTCCCTTCGCCCGGCACTAATGGCGGTTTCTACATCACCCTATTAGATGCAGCCACCCAACTGACCTCTGAAATATGCCTTTGCACCAACCGTTCTGTTGATAGTTTGACTGTCCAACGTGGTCAGCAAGGCACTGCTGCCTTACCTTGGGCTGCTGGCGCTATTGTCAGCCAGTTGGTGACTGCTGGTGACATGGCTAACTTCATTCAAATTGACCAGCTGCAAAGTGCCATTTATTTCACAGCTGTTGCCGGTGGTTCGGCCAATAGCCTTACCGCTGCTTTGACCAGCGATTTGACTGCAATTCCCGATGGCTTGACATTTGTGGTTGAGGCATCTGCTGCCAATACTGGCGCTTGCACTTTGACCTTGAGCTTGGGTTCTGCAATTCAACCTGCACACCCCATCGTCAAATACGGTCAAGCGCCTTTGGTTGCCAACGATATTCCAGCACAGTATTACCCCATCTCTTTGACCTACTCTGCGGCTTGGTCGGCATTTGTGATGAACAATCCGGCCACCAGCGTGGCAAGTGCTATTGCCGGTGGTGCAGCCCAAGAAATCGTTTATCAAACTGGAACCAGTGCTACTGGCTTCTTGCCAGCGCCAACAACTACTGGTCAGATTCTGCAATACAACGGCTCTACCATTAACTGGGCTAACGTCACCAGTGCTGTGTCTTCATTCAATGGCCGAACTGGTGCTGTTGTTCCTGCAACTGGAGACTACACCCCAGCTCAAGTGGGTGCGGTGTCTACGGCTTCGGTCACTGGTGGCAATCAAAGTATTACGACAAATGGGTATCAGTATCTCCCAGGCGGTCTAATCCTCCAATGGGGTCAATCAAATACCTTTAGCAGCAACCCTGTCTCGGTAACATTTCCCTTGACCTTCCCAAATGCTTGTTTGCACTTCAGCGGGAATGCCATTATTCCTTTATCGGGAAGTTCTGGCGTTGACTCGGTTGTTACCACTCAAGCTGCACCTAGCAATTACGGCGTGAATGTCCGTATTGGTGGTCAAGGTGGTTCGAGCTTCTTGGTGAGTGCTGCTTTCCTTTGGTTTGCAATCGGGTATTGATATGACCACGCTTCTTTACGCCAACAACGCTCAATCAACTCTGGCCGCAGCAGTATCCAGCACGGCCACCACTGCTAATTTGGCAACTGGTACTGGCTCCCTGTTTCCGGCTCCAGTATCTGGTCAGGCGTTTTACATGACGTTCAACGATGCGGCCACTGGCATTCTGAAAGAAATCGTTTTGGTCACCGGAATGTCTGGTGATGTGGTGACCACAATGGTTCGGGGTCAGCAAGGAACCACGGCTCAGAACTGGTCTGCTGGTGACTTTGCAAGCCAATTCTTCACAGCTGCTGACCAAAACGCAATGGCGCAAAAAGCCAACTTGAGCATTCTGGCTACCGCATCTATTCCAACACCCACTGTTGCCAATACGTCTTTGCATTGGAACGGTACGGCTTACGTTTGGGCTTAATTTTTAAGGACGCATCATGTCTGTTACCCCTAGCAATCCCCCTACCTATATCACCAACCCTGCTGGCGCTATTCCTGTTTATATTGCCAGCAATGGTGCAACGACCAGCTTGGTGACAGGACAGCAAACGGCTACCACTTCGGCTGTGGCTTTGGCTAGTCATGCTTTGAACGCAAGCGTTACTTTGTCAGCACCTTCCACCAACTCAGCAGTCTTGTATGTTGGCACTACTGGTGTAACAAGCTCTACTGGCTTTGCTCTGTCTGCCGGTCAGCAAGTGACTTTGCCGGTTACCAACACCAACCTGATTTACATTGTGGCTCCAACTGGCTCTCCAGTGGTCACTTATGTTGGTGTCTAATGGACGCTGTTGAAAAGCAAGTACTGACGACTGATGCGAGGTTAAACACGCATGAGGCGATTTGTGCTGCTCGTTATCAAGCCATTCAAGAAAGGTTTGATGACGGCTCTAAGCGGATGCAAAGGATAGAGTACATCCTCTATCTTTTGATCGCTGTGTCATTGTTTGGCCCAAAATATCTGGAACAATTATTTAAACACCTGATGGGAGTTTGAAATGATTGATCCAATAAGCATTGGCCTAGCCCTAACGGGAATTCAAAAAGCAGTATCGCTTGTTAAGCAAGCGGCCAAAACGGCTCAAGACGTTCAGTCTTTAGGGCCAGCATTAGGCAGTCTTTTTTCGTCAGCAAACAATGCAGAGAAAGCGGTTGCTGAAGCCAAATCGTCTGGCAACGCATCCAATATGCAGATTGCCATGCAGATTGAGCTGGAGCTGGATAAGGTTCGGGAAATCAAAGCGCACTACCAGCTTGAGTTCATGAAAGTCGGCAAAGTCGATGTCTGGAACAAGATTATCGAACGTGCTGGGAAGATGGATGCAGCCGATAAATTCGCTGCCAAAGCCGCAGAAGACCGTGCCAAAGCCAAGAAAAAAGAACAAGAAGAATTTTTTATTATCGCTTTGATAGTTGTTCTTGTATTAGTTTTGGGATACGTTGGTTTTCTATTTGTACAGGAGAGCGTTGACTATGCTAAAAAAAATAGCCATCCTGTTCATCACTCTAAGTATTAATGGTTGCTCTGACAGGTATCGATATACCTGCCAGGACTTTGATCATTTCCAAGACCCTGAGTGCCAGCGTCCTAAATGTTTGTTCACGCAAACGTGCCCCGACTATTTAGTCGCACCCGTACTGGAGAAGCAAGTTGAATCTGTTCAGCAACCATCCGGACCACCGCCTAAGCGCTGAAGACATCGAAGTTCGTATCTGGGCGATTGTGGTGCTTGCCATCACAGGCATTCTGTTCTTCATCGTTATTTGCCTCTTGTATTCGGTCACTTTTGTGGTGCAACCGATCAAGGCAATGGCTCCAATTGACCAAGCCTACACCAAGATGCTGAACGACATCGTTTTGCTTCTTGTTGGTGGCATTGGCGGTATTGTGGGCAAACGTGTGGCTGGCGGCGTTGCTGGTACTTTGGCTGGGGTCAAACAGGCCACCAACCCAACGTCTGTTATGCAGCCATGCTATGGACCGCAGATGCCCCAGGCTGGCTTCACTCCAATGACTCCGGCCAACAATGCATTCGGAGCCATGCCAACATTCGTGAATCCAGTGTTTGACGAAGAGTGGAGAGCGCCACCACCGCCCACGACACCGCCAGATCATTTGCATCCCGAGCGGGAAGAAATTGCCAATGAACGGGCTGCTGCGAAGGAATCAGAATGACTTGGTTCCTATCATTCTTCAGCGATCTTTTTTACGTCATCGCCTGTGCGGCCATGATTGCCGGTGTTGCCCTTTATGGGGTCAGTTATCTTGCCAAAATCTTGCCGGTGATCGCCACTTACGCTTTATTGATGCAAGTTGGCGGTGTGGTATTGGCTTTAGGTGGGGGCTACTATGTGGCCGACCACAAGGGTTATGAGCGCCGTGTGGCAGAGGACAAGGCAGAAATTGATCGCTTGAATGCCGAGGCGAGGGCCAAGGAAGAAGAGCTGGCTCAAACACTTAAAGAAAAGACCGCAGCACTCAGAAAGGCAAGCAATGCTATTCAATCCAAGAAGACTGATACTTTTAAGCGCATTGACTCTGGTGAGTTGCGCATCCCAAATTCCTGTGGTGTACAAGCCAGTTCAGATGCCGGAGTTGCCGGAGGAGATCCAAAAGATGGAGCCGAACCTGAGCGACAGGCTCTTAAAGATATTGTCACCATCGCAGCAGAAGGCGACCTCGCCATCACCCGCCTCAACGCCTGTATCGACCAGTACCAAGCAGTAAAGGACAAGGTCAATGTTAAACAGTGATCAACTCCAAAAACTGGGTATCAGCTCGGCCTGGGTTGATGGCCTGAACAAGACCTTTGAGCGGTTCCACATCGCCACGCCCAAGCAACAAGCCATGTTCATTGGGCAATGTGGGCATGAGTGCGGCAACTTCAAAACGCTGGAAGAGAATCTCAACTACAAGGCGGCCACGCTGATGCGCTTGTGGGAAAAAAGGTTTCCAACTCAAGAGATCGCTAACGCTTACGCAGGTCAGCCGAAGCGTATCGCCAACAAGGTTTACGCCAGCCGTATGGGAAACCGCGATGAGGCGTCAGGCGATGGGTATCGTTTTCGTGGCAGGGGTTGCGTCCAGCTTACTGGGCACGATGGTTATTACCATGCAGGTCAAGCGCTTGGCGTTGATTTTGTGATGAACCCAGAATTGGTTGCCACCCCAGAATACGCAGCCCTGACCGCTGGTTGGTTTTGGGACACGCACAAGTTGAACGCACCAGCCGAAGCCTGGGACTTCATCAGATGCACCAAGATCATCAACGGCGGCACGATTGGCTTAGAGGAACGCCGAAAACACGCAGAGCTTGCCCTGCAAGTGCTGTCGTAAAAATAGGGGCTTATAGCCCCTAATTAAAACAATTGACGAATGGTGGCGATCAGGTTTGCCAATCGCTCTCGCACTTCAATTGTCGAAGCCAACAGTTGGTTTTTGATTTTTTCAAAAAACGAAACTGGGGTTGTATTTTCATCAGTCATTTGATTCATCCTTGATCAAGTTGCGAACGGGACGTCCACGACGAACTTTGATGATACTGAAATCATCGGGCAATAGCCATACGCCTCCAAATAGCTTGGCTCCAAGGATCCTGCCGGACTTTGCCATAAGCCTTATTTGCCTCGATGACAGGTTCATCTTTCTTGCTGCTTCTTCAGTAGTTATCATTTGATTCTTTAATTTTGTTTTCTAAATCTTTGATTTTTAAGTCAATTTGCTTAATTCTTTTATGGGCTTCTTTGCCCAAAAACATATAGGTTTCAACCTTTAGCTTGAGAACATCAAGGTATTCCTTCAATGTCGCCAGCTCTTGTTTGATTTCATTTTTTAAGTTCATGTTCGTTCCACCAACCAGTTTTGTAGGCTTGTTTTAGCAATTGCTTTCCTGGCTCTGTAGCTGGCTGCCCTTTGAGCTATGGTTACCTTTTGCCTTTTGGCGTCAGGTTTATTGCCGATCATGAAGACAGGCATACAGTCTCGGCCCATCGTGTCCTTTTCCCAATCGGCTATATGCACGGCTTTAACCTTGTGCATTTCTTTGGTGTAGGAATAGACTGTATTGACGTGAAGACCAGTTTCTTCTGCCAGCTCTCTAGCGGTCCGAGTCCCATCCATCAACATTTTGACAAGATGGGCAAAGGACATCGCATTAACTTTTACCAAAATTTTTCTCCTTGAGTTTGGCTTCGATGGCTTTGGCAAAAGACTTGGCATCAACACCATCCCAAGGGATTTCATCATCATCTGTCAGCCCAACCCATTCACGCTGGGGCTTGATCTCCTTGAGGATCTGCTTGCCGAGGTTCGATTGCTTCTCGATCTCGTTGAATGCTTCTTCTTCTTCCGGTGTCCAGTCTTGGTCGTTCATGTGTTCTTCTCCTCGGCGTAGCCGTTCTTTTGCTTGAGTTTGGCTTCTACCGCTTTGGCAAAAGTCGTTGGCAACGGCATTACGTCTGTGCGTTCTTTGTATAACTTATTCCAAACTTCAATCATGTCCTCATATGTCAGCCCAATCCATTCACGCTCTGGTTGTGCCAGTTCTTCTTCGCAAGTGCTGCACTCGCTAATTTCAAACCAAGCAACCATCTCATCTAAAGCATCGTCAAGTGTTGGATAGGCTGCAATATCCCAACATTTCGGATAATGGATTGAATCAGCCAATGTTTTGCAATTCATCCAGAAGGTGGGTTGATCCAATATCTCTTCGCAGGCTTTGGCCGCCTCCTGTCTAGCCTCATCAATCGCTTCCTTTGTTCCATGTGTAGTCATAGTTGCATTGAGGGCACGTAACGCCATTTTCAGGGCCTTTACTTCATTCATTCTGTTTCTCCTGTTGCATCCAGCGCCAAGCGTAGGGCTTCGTCTTTAGTCATGATTCAACTCCAAAATGTTTCTTCACATAGTGACCCGGTGTGAACGCTTTATATTGGTTAAGAGTAGCAACATCAGCACATTCTTTAACAAGCAACTCGGCAAACTTTTCAAAATCATCTTCTGTAAATTTGACAAAGTTCGTACTTCCAGCAAATCCTTCATAAAATTCTCCACCAACCTGTTCAGCAAGTTCTTTAATTCGTTCGTTCATTATTCAACTCCGAAATGTTTCTTAATCACAGTATCAGGCAATGAACCAATCTCGCCACAATCCCTGATATAATGTTCCACACGATCTTGACATTCCCGAACAATCAACTCAGCGAACCTTTCTGCCGCTTGGTGTGAATTCCCCACTCGGCTACTAGGACCTAATAGTCCGGCCTGTTCAGCAAGTTGGTGAATTCTTGTGGGTTTTGTTTGTTGGTTCATTTCATTTCCTTTCAGTGCCTTGTAAAACTCTAAGGCTATATTGGTTCAACATTTCTTTCGCTAATTGGTCAATATCATTAAAACCGTAAATTTCCCAAGATAGTACGCTTTTAGGATCGTAAACTATACCAAGTGGATCACCGTCACTGTCAGTCTCAATATGCCCAATAACTTTACCCTGATAAAACATTGTTTGATTAATTCCTACTCCTGTTGCTTTTAGCGCAATGCGTAGGGCTTCGTCTTTAGTCATGTGTTCTTCTCCTTTGCGGCTTTCAATATGGCTCGGGCAAACTGTGTCAAAGCCTTGGGTAAATACTGTTCGTCAGGGTCAATGCGCTTTACCTCAGCAAATATCTCCTCATCCGTCAGACCAACCCATTCAGGCTCTGATTGTGGAGGTTTACATTTTGGGCAAGTCTGGTCTGTGCAACACGGGATGTAATCAACATTACCTAAAATTTCACGCTTTGGTTGTGCCAGTGCTTCTTTGATAGCATGGATGGCTTGTTGCGTCCGATATGAACCCCCCAATCGCCACACAGCAACATCGCCACTATTTTCTCCAGTCAACATATCAGGAATACCAAACAGTTTTTCCAACGCCTCCAGCGCCATGCGTAGGGCTTCGTCTTTAGTCATTTTGTTTCTCCTTTATGCCGTTGGCGGCTAACCACCCCTGCCATCGGTTACGAACGTGCATATTTTTGTATGTATGTCCGTAGCGCTCAAGCGGCTGCACATATTCAGCTTTGTGCCAGCTTTCAAACTTGACACGAGCTTCCTCATCCGTCAGCCCAACAAAATCACGCTCTGGTTGTGCTAGTGCTTTTTTGATTGCGGTGATTGCTTGCATCTTTTGCTTTTCGACTGAACTGTTTAGCGCCTCGCAATAATGCAACGCCTCAAATGCAAGTCGTAATACTTCGTCTTTAGTCATGTGTTCTTCTCCTCTTTTGCGTATTTGCCACAAGTGCATTTAAGACCATTCCAGAATCCGCAAAACAACAGCTTTTTTGCCCCGCAGTCCGTTTTCCATTCGTATCTCGAAATGTTTTTCCAAACACATTCAGTCATGTTTAGCCTCCCTTAATGCTTTAAGTTCATTTCTCAGGCGTGTGTAGCCTGCGTAGTGCAGGGCCATCTCATAAGAGCCATCCTGTGCGCTCTGCCAATGTGCCTGTGCCTCTCTAATCTTTTCCATCTCAGCGAGTATTTGTTCTTCAGTCATTCGTCCCTCCATTTCCATCCCAGCAGTTCTTCTGTGTTCTTGATCTGCTGTTCAGTCGGTTTGTGATACATAGCAAACATCATTAGCTGCGGTGCGCCTTCATACAAAACCCAATACCCCACGGGTTTAGGCGGCTGGGTAAGTGTGTATTCTTTTGATGTGTAATTCATGCTTGACCCCCTTCGGGAGTCCGTAGAATTTGATAAAGGAATTTGTCAAACCACCAATAAAATAAGTTGCCATAGCGAACTTTGGCTTGCAGATACTTGCGATGTTTTTTGAAGTTCATGCTTCACCTCTTGCTCGAATGGTCAAAACAGCGTGTAAATAGTAGTTATGTTGGCTTGATGCTATTTCGTGCATTTTCAAAAGTTCACCAAAAATGCGCTCACGCTCATGCTGTGCTACCAGTTTGGCAAATTCCACGATTTCTTTTGAAAAGCAAACATAGTAATCATGGTCTATACGCATACGCTGAAAACCCAATTGTTTAGCCAACTCAATGATTTGTTCGTCAGTCATTTATTGCTCCACATATCGACTAATTCATAGCCGACAAAAATCAAACCGCAGATGAACAGGAAGGTCCAAAAAATGATTCCGGCCAAAAACAAGATGTCTTTTAGTTTCATTTTTTGCCCTGTTCATAGACAACATCAAAGTTGTCCCATCGTTCGTCATGCACTCGAATGACACGAACCAAGGTTTCTTTTGGCTGTGCCAAGGCCAAGGTCTTATTGATAGTGTCATCGAGTTTGTTTGATTGATAAACCACAACACGCCAATCTTTTGCAACTGGCGTTTTGCATTGCCCAACAAAGTGGCTCATAAAAGAACCACAGCTTTCAACTTGCCTGTCTCACCGCAATAGATGAGTTTGAAGTTACCCTTGGGGCTGTACCAGATTTCGGTAATGTCTAATTTCATTTGAGCAACCAAACAACGATTAAGCCAATGGCTGACAGTCCAAGGGTGCAGAGCCATGCGGTGTCGGCCATAGAGTAGTCACGCTGGCCTGGGACCCTTATCGCCACCTCACGCTTTGCTTTGATCAGCACACGTTGCAGCTCTTCAGCGTCACGGCTCATTGCCAAATTAAATTGAGGCTGTTCGTACATACAACCAATCTCAATGCCTGTTTTTGTTTTGTAGACTTGTTTCACAGCAATCCTAATAATTTGTTAGTAATAGCCTTATCACCAAAATAATTTAAAATAATTTCATCATATTTTTCCGCAGCTTTTTTTTCATCTTGGAAAACTCCAACATAAATGCCATTTGCGCTAACTTGCCATCCATTTGAAATTTTTGTAACACCTTTAAATTTACTACTTCTGTTTTTCTGTTTCTTTTGATTTAAAGAATTTTCAAAAGAAGAAACAATTCTTAAATTTTCTCTTCTATTATCTGTTTTTATTCGATTAATATGGTCAACAATTTCAAATGGTTTTGCTTTAACAATTAATCTGTGCAACATGATGTGTGTTTGCTGTTTATTTTTTCTTGGCAATTGAGATCTTGCATACCCTTTGTTTGTTAAATGCCAGTTATATAAAGAAACCCATTCATAATCTTCTTCACTAACAAGAATTTCAAAATTATTTTTTGTTCTAATAATTTTTGTCACCATGTTGCTTCTCCCAAGTCGTCATAGCTATGCAAAGGGGGTGGAACATCTTTCTTAGGCTTGTCCAATGGCTTCAAAGGGAAAGGCCAATTCATTGGACTTGGGGCTGGTTTGGGAACTGGCATTGGAGCCACGAAAGGCTGAAGCGCCTGTTGAAAGATAGGATGCAGGTTTGAGTCCATCACAAACTCCTGTTTAAGGTTTAAGTCGTTACAGCAAAATTGCTGAACCCAAATAATACCACCGATTTGGGCTATGTTTTGATTAGAGTCTAAGTGTTTTCCCTAATTTTTCGTTTTTTACTACTTCTTTTCGGTAGGCATCAAGTGCCATCTTCAAATCCTGCTGGGTTTGAACCAGTTCGTTGTAGACGGCAGCAGCAAATTGATCAAGGGTTTGTCGGTCCCATGATGCAAAGTCAGAGGGTTTTTTTTCCATAAAAAAAGGGGCTGATCGCATCACGAATCAGCCCCATCACTTTATTTTTGAATTGATTTAAGGATGCTATCGGCCAGAATCTGAGGGTTATCAATCACCAGCTCCAGCGCACGGGCCAGTAAGGTTGCTTTGCTCATGCCCATCCTTACAGCCAATGAATGCGTGAGCTTATAAGTACTTGGACTTACATAGGTTGCAATACACTTCAAATCTGGATTTCTCATAGCAATTTCCTAAAAACTTATCAAATTAACCCGGCCAGTTATCGTCATCATCATCGCCGCCAAAATCTTGGGCAGCAGACTTCGCCGACACCTTGATACCAAAGTCATCAGCCGCTGAAGACTTGGCAATACCCAGCGGTGTGCCCTTCTTCTCAAGCATGATGTGATTGATACCAAATGACACGCCACGGTTACCCGCTTGGTCATACGCATACGCATTCAAGCTCAAGCGACCAAAGTCACCGCTCACGATGTCGTCCTTACCAATCAGGTCATTGCCATTGGCGTCAACCGCTCCAGGCTTCTTTTGCGCCTTCGCATTGAAGAAGAAATGACCCGCATACTCTTCACCCAGTGGCGACCCATCGCTTTTGGTTTCAGTATCACCATCACGCAAGGGATTGCGGATGTTTTTCGGGATCTTGTCACCAAACTTGGCGTCGAGTGCAGCCTTTGCAGCCGCCTTCAAAGCCTTCACCGTTTCGGTGTCAGACTTAGGAACCAGCACTTGGGTTGAGAATTCTTCCTTGCCGTTCATCTCGTTCTTACGAGCAGACAGTGCAGAGAAGTATGTGAAACGAACAGTACCTGTTACAACTTTTGTAGACATAGCGTTTTTCCTTTAAGACGTTTAAGGGTTCTGTGCATCGAAATTAACGCACGGCCAGATCATAACACCAAAAAAAACTTTTTTGCACACTATTTTTTTGTGCGATACTTAAAGTTCATTTAACAACGAAGGAAAACGCATGAAACTGTTACCGCATCAAGAGATTTCAAAGGATTGGATGATCAGCAAAAGACGCTGCATCCTTGCTGATGCCCCTCGAGTTGGCAAAACAATGCCCACAGCCGCCGCCGCTGTGCAACACCTCCCCGTTCTCATTGTCTGCCCAGCCATCGTCAAGACGGTCTGGGAAACCGCATTCGCTCGGCATGGCATTGAAGCCACTGTCATCAATGGCCGAGCCAATGCGGTGCAACTTCCTGAAGACCAAGTCGTCATCATTAACTACGACCTGCTCCAATATGTGCAGAGTAATTGGGGCTACTTCCAGACAATGGTTCTTGATGAAAGCCACCGCATCAAAGGCCACAACGCCAAGCGCACACTTGCCGCCATGAAGGCCATGAAGAATATTCGAAGGGTCTATGCCCTGTCAGGAACACCCATTCCCAATCGCCCGATTGAACTGTGGCCTTTGCTCCACGGCTTAAAAATTTATCGTGGTGGTTACTATGACTTCGCCTCACGCTATGCAGGGATGTGGAAAGCGCCTTGGGGCTTGGATGTCTCTGGAGCCAGCAACTTGCCTGAGTTAAAAGCACTGCTTCGACCCTACATCATGCGTAGGAAAAAAGAGGATGTGTTTCACGACTACAAACAGCCGCAAGTTTCACTCATTACTTTCGATTTGCCGGTTGACCGCAGAGAGCAAGAGTTTGATGAAGATGCCTTGATCGACAACCCCAATGCTTTGATTGCCTTTGATGGTTTGGCGACCATCATGCGTGAAGCTGGCATGAGAAAAGTCAAACAAGCCTCTGAATTTATCCAAGACAAGCTGCATGACAACGAGCCGGTAATTGCCTTTGTTCACCATAAGGATGTGGCCGAGTGTCTGGCCTTGGAACTCAAGGATCACAAGCCCCAAGTCATTACAGGCGACACCTCAGACAAAAAGCGCAAAGTAGCCATTGAGAACTTCCAATCTGGCAAAAGCAATTTGATTATCGGCAATATTGCGGCCATGTCAGAGGGCGTTGACCTGAGTCGGGCTGATATGGTGGTGTTCGTAGAAGCAACTTGGCAAACGAGCGCATTGGAGCAAGCCAGTAGCCGCATGGAGAACGTCATGAAGACGGGCTTTACCCCACTGGTTTATCTGCTAACTATCCGAGCATCACTCGACCACAAAATTCTCAAAAAAGTGCTTAAGAAATTGAACGTCATTGACCAAATCATTTAAAGGAACCACCATGAACCACGCAGTACGACTCCACGCACCAATGAGTGCATCACGCATTCCCCGCATCATTGCTTGCCCTGCCAGCTACAAATTGGAAAACATGATGCCGCAAGAGGCATCGTCTCCAGCTGCCGCAAGGGGCACATACATCCATGAACTCGCAGAGAAGATCCTGAGAGCCAATGGCGTCACCGATGCCTTCTATGATGAGAACGCCGAAGACCTAGACATTGCTATGGACTATGTTGAGTTCATCCATCAACTCTCACAAGGCGCAAAGAAATCCCTCTATGAGTACAACGTCAACAAGGGCTTGCAGTCCATTCACCCAGACCTTGGTGGAACCGCTGACGCCGTCATCATCAAGGGCAAAGAGCTGCACGTTGTTGACCTAAAGACCGGCAGGGTTCCAGTTGGTGTTGAAAACAACTACCAACTCATGACCTACGCACTTGGCGTTGCAAGACAACTCAATGCCCCTGACGACATTGAAGTGCATTTGCATATCTGGCAACCCAACAATGTTTCTTCATGGCATTGGGGCAATTGGGTCAAGCTGATTGAGTTTAAAGAAGAATTGGAAAAGGCCGCAGCCGCTGCCGAATTAGACGATGCACCCACCAACCCATCCAATGACAGTTGCAAATACTGCAAGGCCAAGCCCATTTGCCCAGCGCTGAAGTCCAAGGTCCAAGACGCTGCAAGGTCTGATTTCTTTCAAACTGTGCAGGAGAAGCTGCAAGAAAAAAAGCCTCAAGAGTTGCCAAAGATAAAGCCAGAAGACCTAGAACTGGCTGAGTTGGCGCTGGCCTATGCGGAAGCTGTCAAAGAAGCCGCAAAGTTGCAAATTAAGAGCTTGGAGGAGATCCAAGGCTGGACACTGAAGCCTGGCCGCAAGATGATCGTTTTCACTGATTCTGAGCAAGCAGAAGCAATTTTGAAGGACAACCCCGCCGCTTGGACATTAAAATCTGCTTCCCAGATTCAAAAACTGGGTCTAGGGGATGGAATTATCGAAGAGAAGTTTTCGGAACCAAGCCTAGCTCGAGTCAAATAAAAGAAAAAGCCCTGTGACTAGCAGGGCATTTTCCGCAGACAACAAAGGTCTTAACAGCGTATGAATTATACATCTTTGAATGATGGCGACCAAGTGTCGCCAAGCCTAGCTATTGCCCAAAAAATAGCATTATCAACACCCCACGCACTATTTTGTTCTTTCTCTGTTCGGGGTGATGGATCAAATACCAAAAAAGTACCGAGAAAATTCAATGGTGAATATTGGGTGGACGGCGTTGATGCCGATACCCCAGTTGCCAATCTAATTACTTCAAAGTTTCTCACTGAGTACAAAGACCCGCCGGAGCCAAATGGCTATTTGGGTTTGGTTTTGCACAACCAGATCAAAGACCCATTTGATTCGCCGGAATACACACTGGTGTGTATTGATGCGGATACCAAACGCAAACCAGAGAATGAGCCGTATCACATTGTTATTGGGGCATTGTCCAAGTGGGCTAGGGAAAATAATCACTTAAGAGAAATTGGGTATTCAGGCAAAGGGGGCTTCCATGTTTTCATTTGGGCCAAGGTAGATCAAAGAATACAAAAGAAGTATCAGTTATCCACAGGGCAAGACATTGAGGTGTTTGGCGGCATTGTGGGAAAAAAAGCGTCTGTGATGCTATCGGGTAAAAAGCTGGCGGGTGATTTGCAGTCGGAGCCAGTTGATCTGTTCGAACTCTTTGAGCAATTGGGGGTGAAGCAAAAGGTTATGGATAAACCAGTTGATAAACCAGAACCTCTTTTCCCCAAATTACCACTGGCCCCCAATACTAACCCCAAAGATTGGACATCAGACTACGACAAAGCCCAGCAAGCATTAACCTTCCTTGACCCCGACATGGAACATGATGAGTGGGTGGCAATTGGAATGGCGCTGAAAGACGGCCTACAAGATCAAGGATTAACTCTTTGGCTCCAATGGTCACAACAAGGCTCAAAGTTCAAATCCCAAAGAGAAGTTGAGCAGAAATTCCACTCCTTCAAAGGCAACGGCATTCACATCAATTCGCTTTTCGCCAAAGCAACCGAATTGGGTTGGAATAACCCCAACAAAGGTAAATCAAAGAAATCAAGTCCACTTGACGATTTCAAGATCGTAAAAAACGACATGGGTGAATTCATCGACCCAGAAACTGGTGAAGTCATTGATGAGTCCAACTTGGGCTGGAGTGAGGTCAAGCCAAGCTCCCAACTAAAGCCTGTCAATTACATCATTGATGGGTTTCTTGCAAATACATTCATGGTAGTGGCTGGTCAACCTGGGGTGGGCAAAACTGTTGCCATGCTCTCACTCGCTATGGCCGTGGCAGGGTTCAACATACCCAACTCAGACGCCATCAACAAAAAGCCAAGAAAAATCCTTTACGTCACTGAAGACTCAGAACAAGTCGAAAGAAGCCTGATTGGCTACTCCAAGATGTACCAAATACCTTTTGATGAGATACAAAACAAATTTGTACTCATTGAAGCTAGGCGCTCACAACTGCCCAAAGTCCTTGAACTGATCTACAACGTCAAGCGCCACACAATAGATAACGTCACCCCTTGGCTGGTCATCGACACATCCAATGCCACCCTAGACATTGAAAACGAAAACGACAACTCAGAGGTTGGCAAATTCATGTCGGGCATCAAAGCCCACATCCACGATGAACTAAAAACGCCTGTGGCTATTGTCACGCACACCAACAAGATGGTGTCCAAAAAGGACGATGAAGCCGCCGCCCGTGGCGCTTCAGCCTTTACTGGAGATCCACGCCTGACAGCCGTCATCTTCATGGACGACGACAAGAACCGCTACATCAGACTAGGAAAAAAGCGCTACGAACCCAAGTTTGATGAAATGATATTTGAAACAGAGTTTTATCATGAAATGGTTATTGATGAAAACGGAGATTTACAAGATGTGAAGTGCATTATTACTGTGCCAAAGATTAGTAGCGCACAGGATAGAGTCACAGCTCAAATAAACGAGAAAGAAAACGCAAAGCAGCAGAAGATTAAAAATATCAAAGACAGCGCATCTGTTCATATTATTAATATGTTTAACCAGAACCCGAATGGATTATTGATGCGTAAAGGAAGATGCGCCCCAACAGCGCCTAAGTGGGTTCCAAAAGGTGTGTCAGAGATGACCTTGGAGAGCATCTTTAAGCACTGCGAAGCGACCAACACCGAGTTAAAAAATGAGGTCAAGGAATACGTTTGGAACCATGTGGTGGTGGCCGCAAACGATGGTTGGAACTGGTTAAAGATGGTCAATGGAGTGATCGTTAACGCCAACGTCTAGAACGTCTAGAACATCTCAGACGTTGGCAGACGAACGAGACGATGGAGTGTTTGGCAATACTAAAACACGATCTGGAGGTTCGTTCAGGGATGTCTTAGCATCCCTGAACGTATCCAATCGTTAGTTGCAACGAACGAACGTCTGGCTGTTTTCTCTAGAGACGTTGGGATTTCAGACGTTGGGCAATTGCATATAAGAAGTTCATAGTTCATGAAAAATAGTAATTAAGAGTTGGATGATGGAAAAGATGCAAAAAGTGAAAGTGGGTGTGTTGGCAGTGGAACCCTTGGAACCTGTTCGGTTGGCTGGCGGCCAGGAACTGTTGAGTAGGGTCAATGGGGTGTCAGCTGATGACTTTGATGATCGTGTGATGTGTGAAGACTGCCAAGCCTATGGCTCCAAAACAGTTGTTCAGCGCTTCACCTCAGACCAGTTTGAAAAGATTAGAAAGATTAATCATCCAGCATTTAGATGGATGTTTGATGTGATGGTTATTCAGGATGATTGGCGTGTCGTTAAATATCAGGAGAATATTTGCAAGAAGAATTCAACCCTGATTTTGTCGGTTAAACATCGGTGTTATATGTTTAAGCCAAAAGTCGAGGTGGGGTCTGATAATTGGATAGAAGATTTGTCGGAGAATTTGACCGATAATAAAAACATCGAAAAAACGAAGGTGGGGTCAGACCATGCAGCACATAGAACACACAGAACAGGTGAAGCTGGTCATGTGGCTGAGAGCGTTCTACCCAGACCTGATGGTGGCAGCAATACCGAATGGTGGAGCTAGGAAGGCCAAAGAGGCCATTAAACTGAAGGCAGAGGGTGTCTTGGCCGGTATGCCCGATTTGCTCATTGCAGAGCCTTCCAATGGGTTCCACGGGCTATTCATAGAAATGAAAACCGATGATGGGGTGGTGAGCCAGGCTCAAAAAAGGGTTCATGCAAGTTTGCTCATGAAAGGTTACGCCGTTCAGGTGTGTCGAAGCTATGACGATGGAAAAATTGCCGTCGAAAATTACTTGAATGGATAGATAAAATTTAGAAATTAAGACCGAAGACCGCAGACCGCAGACAATCAGACCGCAGACCGCAGCAGACCGCAGCAGACCGCAGACCGCAGCAGACCGCAGACAATCAGACCGCAGACCGCAGACCGCAGACCGCAGACAATCAGACCGCAGACAATCAGATCGCAGACAATCAGACCGCAGACCGCAGACCGCAGACAATCAGACCGCAGACAATCAGACCGCAGACAATCAGACCGCAGACAATCAGACCGCAGACAATCAGCGAAAAAAAAAGCTCCTCAGAGCTTAAAAATTATTTTATAAAATTTTGAGCTTCTCTCCTTCCTATCTCGAAAAGCCTGAGAGCTTCTTTTCTATCCAGTATTTCTTCGCTATTTATCATTTCTTTGAGCTGATCTAAGAGAGCTTTACTTTTAGCAAAATTTTGAGATCTCTCATATCTGTATCCATTGTTGATATATTCGCTCTCCGTATATTTCATGAGCTGATCTATTTATCTTCAAAAAATTGATTTTCGACAATATCTCCGCAGGAGATCCAGAGAAGCCTCTCTAAGTTCGAGCTGTGATCCATAAGCTCGAGATCGCTCCAATCTCCATATTCTTGAAGCTCAGATCTTATAAGCTCAGGATTCAAGCTCCTCAACTGAGCAGAGATATCAGGCTCCAAAATTAGAGCTTGAATATCTCCTAAGCATTGTCCCTGATGGTGTCCAGCGTGAGCCTGATCAAGGGTAATCTGGAGCTCGATCCTGCCTGAGCTCGAACTCCACCATAATTTTTCACTCATGGATCAGATCCTCTTCTATAACACCGTAAGCAGATTCAATCTGCCTCCCTGAGTGAGCACAAAAAAGAGGCTCTCCCTCCCAGTGGATAAAAACCTTGAGGGGTGTCCACTCTGTCTCTACCTCTCGCCTGATCAGTCTGTAATTTTCTCGAGCTGCCTGAGAGTCGATTACTTCGCCGTCTGCCATCAAAAGAGCGCATGGATAACCTCCAGGCCAAGCGAAACCTCCGGATCTTATAAAATTTTGTAGTATTTCTTTTTTCATTACAGTTACTCCTTACAGACAAGCGCTCAACTCTTTGCCCAAAATTTTCTCGATCAGCTCTTTAGCCTCAAAGAGATAATAATCCTCTTGAATCCATTCTCCGGTCTCCTCATCCTGCCACGGCTCCGGCTCTTTAAAATATACGTTATCCCACTCATCCAGATATATATCTCGGATCTCTAGATCCTCGAGAGCTGAGGAGATCAGGTCCAGAGCTGGACCAAACCCAGGGTAAATTGTCCCATTCTCATTAAGATCATCATCCCCTTCTTGATAGGGTCCAAAATAAAGATCAAACCTAGCGATATGGATCAGATCTTTAGTCTCCTGGGATAATTTTTGCCAGAGCTCCTCACAATAAGCGCTCACTGCTTTATCAATGTATTTACTCATTACAGTTACTCCTTAGAACTAGAGAATTTTTCTGCAATATCCCCCCAGCAGCTCACTTTATATCTGCCTTGAAACAGAACTAAAGTCGGTGTATAGGTGTCTCCTGCATTCAAATAGAGACACAATCCCTTCTTTGTAGAGAAACCCTCTACTCCATGAAAATCTCCGAGCTCATTCAAGCAGGAGAGGCGAAGATCAGCGGTCGAAGGTGAGTGATAACACTCCTTATCTCGCCTCTCTCCCTCTGGGGTCTCAAGAAGATCGAGTCGTGACATAGTGAGAAGCTCTTTCGCTTCTTTCGCTTTATCTCCAAAAATAGAGCTCAGGGTTTTTATGCTAGGTGTTCTCATTAAAATTACTCCTTAAATTGACTCAACAAAAAAATAATTCTCTGCTTGATCTTCATATCCAGAGAGAAAAGCGCAGAGAGCTGCTCCTGGATAGTTATATCGGCTCAGATCTCCGGTGTCCCATTCTTTTCGAGCTTTAAGACCAAGAGCTCTGCTCACCTTCGAGATCGCTCCTCTCTCACTGTTTGCATGAACTTTGAACCTTTTGACCCAGGAGTAATTCGCCTCTCCTCCGTAAGTGTCTGTCACTTCAACAAAAAAGATCTCTTTTAACTTACTCATTACAGTTACTCCTTAAAAATTTTGATAAACGATAGATCCAGTGGAGGTCTCTCCAACTACAAAAGTTCTATCGGTGAGATATTCCATAACCTCTCCAGATAATAATTTTTCATTCTCTGGATCTGAGAGCTCTATGTCATAAGAGGAGGCGATTTGAAGAGGATCCTCTTCGCAGTAATCACAGCAGATCGCTATCACGTCAAAATTGATCTCTTCTCCAGTATCCTGCTCGAGCTCTTCGAGGTGTTCAAATATCAGGCCGAGAGCCTCATATGAAAATTGAGAGCCTCGGCTCATATCATGAAAAGCGCTGCGAAAATCAGAGAGATATATAGTCTGTTTCATAAATTCTCTCCTTACTTTATTAAGACGTCAAAATACTCGAGCGCTAAAGCGCAGAGAGCAGCAGTAATGAGAATGGCGAGAGCCTGATCCCAGGTATTTAACTGATTTTTCATAGTGTCGATCCTTCAGGGTTTAGGGTTTAGGGTTTAGGGTTTAGGGTTTAGGGTATGAGCTCTGCTTTTTGCTTCGCTCGCAGTAATTATATCCCACAACGGACGTCATTAAAGAAGGGTTTACAAAAAAAACAATAGATTTTTTGTAAATTTATGTAAAATGCAAAATTATTTTTACTCTCAGGCTTTGCAGCTCTCAGGCTTTGCAGCTCTCAGGCTTTGCAGCTCTCAGGCTTTGCAGCTCTCAGGCTTTGCAGCTCTCAGGCTTTGCAGCTCT
>Ga0207955_1000042_pt1 | contig 51550 bp, 72 predicted proteins | sample CryBogCBE29Jun09_FD_184563 | JGI IMG/M metagenome (GOLD analysis project Ga0207955, IMG submission 184563) | Freshwater microbial communities from Crystal Bog, Wisconsin, USA - CBE29Jun09 (SPAdes) (version 2) | ecosystem: Environmental > Aquatic > Freshwater > Lake | place: Crystal Bog... | reverse complement strand
TGCGGTGCAATAAGTTGGGAAGTTGGGATTGCAAGCCGGGGGAGCATACTGAACGGTGTTTGCACACCCGCATCCTCCACCCCATCCGTTGTAGTTGTTTCCGCAAGACATAGATCAATAAGTTGTATTTGGTTTATGAGAAATTTGCAATATAGATTGTTATCTAACTCGACGAGCTTCAATTGTTCCAAAAGCAGATAAAGATCCAGAAAAATTAGAAGAGGCAATAAGATAAACTACAGTTGTAGTAGATGCTGGAATATTTACCCTTTGAATCCTAATTGGCATACCAAGAGTGCTAACTCCAAGTACTCCTAAAGTAATTTGAGACATTTGCAAAATACTGTAAGTATCTTGGCCTCCAAAAGCATTTGGTGTTCCAACATTAATTCCTTGTTGGATAAGTGTTACCAGAGCAGTTGCTGTTGTAGATGGATTAACATAATCTACTTGTCCTCGAACATCCCAATCTCCAGAAGTAAGAGTAATTGAAGTTACAGTTTTTGGAGCATTTCCACTTAAAGTTACTGCTGATGCTTGAGCAACAGATGATGTAATAAACTCTCCATACAATCCAGTTCCACCAACTGCTGTATTTGTGCCATTGCTTGTAGATCCATTTGTAACTCCTGTTACTCCTGTTTGCCATAAAGTTGCAGTTCCACTAGAATTAGTAGTAAGGATTTGATTTGGCGTTCCCAATCCAGAAACAGTTTGATTATAAAAACCCCATTTTCCAGAAGAATTTGCACCTAAAATAAATGTTGGAGAACCAGATACTTGTTGAATGTTTGGCAAGTAAATAGGAGATTGCGCTGACCCATCACCAAATCGGGTAACGCTACCATCAAACAATACCAATGATGGATTCAGCGGAGAATTAAGCCTGTTGATCTGGCTACCATTCTGCCATACAAGCGGCCCCTGTCCCTGGGCGGTAGGAGGGATGATGCTAATTGGTACTGTATTGAAGCAGGGCATATCAATTAAATGAGGATACAGGCACAAGAGAAAGAGTGCCGGTAGCGGTTACTCCAACCACAAATTGAATATTGGAGCGAGTAGTCTGCTGGAGATACGGAAGCGAAATAGGAAGCTGAACCGATCCATCTGCCACAACAAACGCTTGACCATTCCATGTCTGGAGAGATGGGTTAGATCCCGGCACAATGGGATACGGTTGACCACAACCACAATAGTTACTGCTCCCGCCAAGTGGGTTGTTACTGCAACAAGATTGTCCGTTCTGGTAATTCATTATGCAAAGGTTTTGACCATTAACTGGTCACGATTCAACCAGCCTCGCAGATTATTACGCAAGTCGGGCCTTCTGTCAGCAATATCTTTATAATGCTGATCATTGTATTCAGCAATCTTGAGTGCCAGTTGGTGAGCATCTTCCTTAAATGCCGCATCTTCAGTTTGAGAACCAATCTTGCCATCTACATTGATGTGAACTCCCAAAGCATTGATTGATTGTTGGAGGATCTTAAAAGCGGTTCCTAGCCCCTCATTCACGGCAATGTTGGCAACCTCTTCTCCTACTCCTTTGGGAAGAAGATCGGCCCTAGATTCGGCCCAATAGCCATCATGATACTTATCTGCAACCCATTGTGGAGTCGGATTGTCTGGAAGCTGATCATCCCTTTGGGTCAATCCACAGAATGTGATCCCGGCCCCATCGTGATCATCTTCCCTCAAGATATTTCCATCCTGTCCAATTGTGGCTTCAGCCTCGCAAATGAAGTTCAACCAAAAACAAAACCTTTCGGGGAATTTGGTTTTAGCCGCACTAATGATGTCGCTGATTGTCATAGATCCTTGGTCTGAATTGGGTGAGTCGGTTCTATTGATTCGTCTTGATTATCAATGGAGTCAGACTCAAATGGTTTCTGGATCAGTTTTGATCCACGATTTGCGGCAAAGATGGATGCCACCCAAGTCAATGCTGATGAAGGATTAAATTGATTCTCTGGATGGAAGTGATGAGAAATCACGGTGTATCCAATAAGAACAGTAAAGGCACAAACAAGAATAATCTCCCAAGTAAGAAAGGAGATTCGGAGACTTGATGGAGTCCCATTGCTTTCGCTTATAATGCCCTTAATGAAGTTCATGGAATAAAGTGAGAAGCCCAAACAAGAAAATATCTTCCAGCGGCATATGCGGCGGCAAATCCTAGTGCAAAGAATCCTGCTTCAATTGCCCACTTCCAAGGAGGAAGCACAGGAATCTGGAAGTTTTGGTATCCAGAAAGAAACCAGAACCCGCATATCACGCTGAACAAATAAATAAGAACATCTCGTTGTTTTGCGTTAGCGTGAGCCTCCAGTTGCCACTTGTTGGCAAGGAGTGTTTGTTCTTGAAGTTTGATTGCTTGTTCTTGGTAATCCGCTTGCGCTTTTTGGAGTTGGATCTTCTCGTCCTGTGCCAACGTTTGCATATGGCGAACAGTTGCCAAAATATCTGCTCGGCTTATTTCGGCCTTTGATGTGTAAAGAAATGTCGAAAGCATCGACATCACGGCAATGATATGTACAAGTTTTCTCATTTTGTAGACATGAGCCATTTTTCCACAACGACTGCTTTTCCGTCTATCCTGTCAACATCAGAAATTGCGGCATTCAAATGCGGGTCTTGTGTGGGGAATGTACTCACGGGCGCATGAGTGCATCCAACAAAAAACATAACAATAAATGGAAGGTATTTCATCGACCAGAAGGAGACTCGCCTTTGATATGGCTTTGAGTTGCGTCCACACTTTCCGACATATCTGGATGACTCTTGTACCAGAGTGATTGAACCCTGGGCTTCATCCAATCTGTTTCTTCAGTAACCCGGACAAGACTGAAGTGATCTACCAGGACAAACCAAACGCCGGCAAAGAAAATACACAATGTGGCAAGCCCATATGCCTTGAGATACCCAAGGATGAGATTGAGTATGGCAGTTACCTCATTATTTTGGGGAATCTCGTTTGCCATAAATTAGGAGGCTGGAGTTGAGGGTTTAGCAGAAGGAGTCTTAACTGCTGGAGGAGTCTTATATAGCTTTTGCAACGATGCGGAAATCTCTTCTGGTGTAGAGCCAAGTAGTTCAGTCAATCGGTTGTTGACGTCAGTATCGGTGAACTCTCCAGCGGCATCGTATGCGGCTCCAGACCAAAGATTGACCACAAGATTGACCTTTTTAATGATGGCAAACGCAATCTTTTTGGAGTTGTCGTAGGTGACTTGATAATCAAGATCCCCGGTAATTGTGATTGGTTCAAAAGTTTTTACCGTTCCATCCTTTTGGGTAAGGGGAGGAGGCGTAACAACTATGGTTTTTGGTGTTGGGGCTATAGGAAGAAGGCTCATAAGTTATTTGTTAATATAAAACGGCAGTTTCAACAATGACGAAACTCCAAAAGGATTGGTTTTGCCAAGGATATAGTTAAGCGGGAACGGAAAGTTCAGCATCACAAAAATGTTTACTGGTGGCCCACCATATCCAACATAGGTTATTGAACCAAGTACGGTTGCTTGGAGTGGTCTTTGGGCAGGGCTTGTTACTATTGCATTGCCAGTAATCAAACAAACAGAAATGCCGCTTGCTCCCGTATTTTGGACAAAGATAGCATTGCCTGTCACGGTTGCTCCAGATTGCATGAAATCAGTCCCTTGGAATTTCCAAGTTGTGATGACATTGTTTGCGGAATCGTAGGTTGTTCCGTTTACAGGGCCATTAGCATATCCCGTGATGTCAACGGCAACACCGCTAGTTGCAGTCACATAACGGAATCTTGCGTTTCCTGTGATGCTTCCGATATTGATTGAGGTGTTGTTAAAGTCTCCATTGGAGATTGCTGATGGACTTGTAGATCCAATTACTCCTTGGTTTTGGGAAGCATCGTGGAAAGATGCCGTAGTGCCTCCAGCAGTTCCTACTTGTCCAGAGTTGTAGGAATTACCATAGAAAGCACTTGTTCCTGTTACAATATTAGAATTGTAGCTATTTCCATTAAATGTAATTGATTGAGAATTATTAATAGTGCCACTATTATAACTATTATCATAAAAATTATTACCAGTAGTATCAATGTTTATTGTTCCTGCATTATGACTTGAATTATAAAATTCAACATACCCTCCAATTAAAGTTCCAGTTAAAGTTCCTGTATTAAAAGAGTTATTATAAAAAAGACCAGTAGCACTTACATCAATTGCAAGTTGAGTATTACCATAAATTTCAATAGTATCTAAACTAGCAGATCCGTATGTATTAGTAAGAATAGAACAATCAAATACTGAAACAGTAAGTGGTAATGAACTAGATGGAATAAAACCAAGTGGAGTAGTTCCATCTTGGAACCAATTATTTACATTTCCAAAATCTGAATCTCCACCACCAGTAATGATAATATTATTAAAATAAATACCATAACCTACATAAATTGCTCCAGTATTTTGTCCTGCAAAATATTGTCCACCAACTACCACATTAGGATTAGGATAAACTATAACTGGCAATCCATCCAATGATCCAAAGTTTTGGGAATAATCATAAAAAGTAGCGGTTCCAAAAATGCTCCCATAATTAACGGTATTATCATAAAAATTAATAGCTACTGGATTTGCATATTCATTCTGCATAAATCCATCAGATTGAAAATCAGTATTAACAAAATTAACTATGTTAATTAAAATGTTGTTTTTATCAAAAGCTCCTAGTACAGCATTACCAACACCATATCCAGTAATATCAGTTACTGCGTATCCAGAACCATTAAAAGTTGCTGTAAGATAATTAAATGTTGCGGTTCCAAAAACATATCCTCCACGATTAGTTGCAGTATTGTTAAATACAGCATTTCCTAATTGATTATTGTAATTAGTAATCCCACTATTTAGAGTTATATATGAATTTCCATTAAATGTTGCTACATTTGCAGACAATGGGTAAAAGTAATAAGAAACACTATCTAGATATGTGTTGTTATTGAATATTGCGGTATTTACTCCAATATAAGCTGAATTGGAATCTGAAATCATTGGTGTCTGGACAATAATATCGTCGTAATTGCTTGGAATTGTTCCAGCAGGAATCGTAGCTCCTACATTTGTCCACCAGTTAGCTACATTGCTATAGCTAGGATCCCCGCTTGCTGTAGCGTTAAAATAAAGCGTTGCCATAAGTTGTCCTAGCTACGGACAACCGAAGTCAGATTGCCGCTACCATCGTAAGTAAGGGTCAATGTCAACACGACACTACCGCTGGCATCAAAATACTGAACCGTGCCGGGATTGGTTCCCGAATAATTAGAAAGGGTAATGCTTGTCCAGGCTGGATTGGTTCCAGAGATAGCATTAAAAATCTGCCAATTTTGTTCACTACTTGTGGTATCAACAAATGGGGCGAATGCAAGAGGAGTATAAGACATGACAGATTATAGTTGGATGTAGCGGGGGCTTTTACACCCCCGCTATATCAATCAGTTTTTACTGAAGAAGACCGACAACATACACATCACCCGTCAGCGCACCAATGCGTCCAGCGGTATCAGCCGTGGAAGCCTCGGTCGTGAGGGATGGATTGTAGTACGAGAAGGTTGTAGCAGTCGTGGAAATAACAGTAACAAGACCGTTATAAGCGGCATTGCCAACCGTAAGAACCTTGACTTGAACACCCGGAACCAGCCAAGCAGGAACACTAGACACCGTGAGGGTGCTGATGTTGTTGGCAGTAACACGATTCGTGGTAGCCAGCGCAGGAATAGCGGCGGTGGTAACATTGACTCGCAGATACTGTGTGGCGGCGGCTCCATTACTAGGAATCGTCGTGGAAACAGGAACTTGTCCAAGGACATAACCGTTTCCACTTGCGGCTTGTGCAGTAAGAAGCTGTTGCGACAAGTTTCCACTAGCATTTGGGCTAGTAGCAACAGGTGCGGCAATCAGCGTTCCCGTAGCAATGTTTTCGTTGGTGGTTCCATTGTCAATGGCAACAGCGGCTTGAGTGCCATTGGTTCCAAGGGCATTGGTGTAAACAATGAACGAAGCGGTGGGAATAAAAGTATTCTCATCGTAGTTAATGTTTCCAAGGTCATAAGTCCCGGTCTTTGTGAAGTCGACCGAAAGAGGGCCGAAACGAACAAAGGTGAGATTATTAGGAGTGGGTTTAGGGACGGACATATTTTTTAGTTTGTTAAGTTTTAGTAGTAGCTAGGAGTGTTGTAAATGACATTGTTCAGAGTATAGCTGACATAGACATTGTCCGATCCCACATCCGATACAACAATCGGGTTTGCGAGAGGGCCATTTCCAGACAGACTAGCAGAACCAACAAGAGAAACTCCATTGACCGTGCAAGATCCCGTTCCATTAGCCGTAACCGACCATGAAAGCGCACTTGTAGGAATGGTGAAACTATTGCCAGTTGTGACTGAAACAAAGTACGGAGTCAACGGTTGCCCGTACCCTGCGTAAAGCAGGGCCGGGGCGTTGAGGACACTCGACGGAGCGTAATTAGCGTTATTGAGTGACATAGGATGTTACCGTATTTGATTAGATGGGCTGGCTAACCGTGCTGGAGCAAGCGTAGCAATCCGGGGTGTATTGCGGGGCGTAGCTCGGAGACAGGGTGCAAGGAGCAGGGATGATGAGCCTGCTGGTGTTCAACCTGTGAAGGATTGAATGCATCAGTGTAGGATCTTGGAACTGCATACCCATACGGAACTGGTTCCAGAAGAAACCTTGGTCACGCTTGATGTTGCACTCCCAATCCGGGTTCTTCCACTCCCAATCACCGGCATAGTTTTGGGTCATGCCCTGGGCTTCACCGATTCCGCTCTGGGACGGGCTGATCCACTTGATCATTGCCTTGTTAACCCAAGGGTTGGTGATTCCGAAGTCCGCATTGTTGTAAGCGGGGTTTTGGACATATTTGCAACCAAGCTCGGTCGTAACCGGGTAGTATGGAAGCACACGCACCAGACGGGGCCATGTGGTCGGATCATTCACATTGAAGGTAGGAAGGGATGCATTGTACACCCAATCCACCGCAAGGCGAACACCGTTGATGTCGTTGCAGAAAGCGTAGTTTCCGATCACGCGATCAATACCCAGGGAGTACTGAAGTTGCTTGTCATCGAAATCGCTAACACTCTCCCACCATCCACCACTCTGCTTGGCATACTGCCAAAGCTGACGAAGGACACGGGCATCTGGAACGATCACCTCAAGAAGAGGGCGACCGGCGGCTTCAGAAACATCCAGACGATAAGCATCATCCTCACGCTGAAGGTTGATGAGGATGTCATCAAGCGTATCAAGCGAGAGAAGGCCAATGTTACCAAGCTGGCTGGCAGGGAGCTTCACATAGACATAGCCCATGTTGAAGGAACCCTCGTTCGTTCCCTCGAAAGGTTGAACGATGAACATCTGATCATCTTCAGCAACGCAAGAGACAAGGCTCTGACCGTTGGAGATAGGAACCCACTTGTGACCAGCACCACCGATCCAGTTGGAACGGGCGAACTCCTCATGGACATTTTTGGTGATGTTGACATTGGTAGCCATGATGTGATCCATTTCCTCTTGAGGGAAGAGACGATACATGAAATCAGTAAGCTGATACCAATCGGTGCGCATTGCCTTGGTGAAGAGGCTGAAGCTATATGATTCAGTTCCGGGGTGAGCAATCGTCTCAAACTGAACATCGTCTGCATTCTGGATGCAACGACCGCTTTGAACTTGCTCCCATGGTTGATCGGGATTGTACCATCCACGACCGAAGCGGAATGCTTTCTGTGTCGGGAGAGTATTCAGAGGCCAAGTCTCGGTTTCGAGACGACCATAGTAAATTGAGTTAATCGCCATCTTCTTGATGAAGAAGGGATTGTAGTAAGTACGAGCCTCGCGGAACAGAGTGTCCACATCTTGGCACGAACTAAAAGTAACGCCGTTTTGAGCCGCCATAATTTTAGGTTGTTTTGGTTAGTTTGTGTTCCAAAAAGGATCGCTCCCCCTTGAAACATGATTAGTGTTTGTGGGTTTGCGATCTGGCAACCATCGCGGGTCTTTTTTAACCACCCTACTATTCTTTAGCTTGGCAACCCGCTGTTTATTTATGTCTGACGCTATCAGACTCGTTGCTTCCACCAAGAACAGGCGGGTAATTAAAACCGACCATTCCAGTTAAAATGTCATTTGAACGATTATTAGTTTTCTAATCGTTCGTCAATATCTTTTTTTATCTATTTCTAAATTTAGCAAAAAGACCAGCAGGAGTTAGATCCTCTGATTGGCTTGATTTGCCAGAAGCTGATGACCCAACGCTTCCCTCCGAAGTAGACGAGCCACGCATTTTCTTAATCGTTTCCTTTAGTTCTGCATTTTCTTTTTCAAGAGCAAAACTATATGCCTTGGCTTTCTTAAATTTAGCACCCTGTTGAAGCACCCTGGTAATTTGTTCTGGCGCATAATTGCTATTCTCACGCAATGCGGCTTCAGCAATCATCTCATCTTCCGTTGTGTCATCATCAATGCTTTGTGATGCAATGATCTTGGCGATCTCTTCCGGGTATTTTACGGAATCTTCAAGCGATTGTTTGGCTTGGATGAATGCATCCTGCCAACGCTTCTGGATCTGATTCTTGCTCATGGATGCACGACGAGCCTTCTCCTCATCAGCCTGTGCCTTGGTTACTTCCCAATTTTGGAGAGCATTGATACGAGCCTCGACTTTGCCAAGTACATCGTAAGCTGTGCTATTGAATTTAGCCTGTTCCATAGGAGACAGATTCTCGTAGATGGAGTTAAGAGTCTGTTTGGAAATCTCACGCTGTCTGACTCGTTCATTTGGATCTTGAGTGCGGAGTGATGTTTCGTATGCGGCAACGGCTTTCTCAAATTCGGTAATACTGGTCTGATCATCACCAATGATCATCTTGACCTGGTTGTAGCCGTTTAGGATTGGCGCATCATAGCTTTCCTTAAAGACAGGATCAGCAGGGAGATTAAGGAATGCATTTGCCTTGCGAAGTTGCTCAAGATCGTTTGTGAGGGCTTCTTCACGCTCCTGCTTTTCCTTGACTGCCAACTCCAATTCTTTTTGGAGTTTCTCCATTTGTTTCTTGGTTTCGGAGTCATCAATCTTTGCCCGAAGCTCCTCGATTTCAGCTTTCGATTTCTCATATTCTGCAACCTTTGATTTGAGTTCAGCGGCTTCCTTGGCAAGCTGTTCATTGGTCTGTTTAAGGGACTTGATATATCCCGGCTTTTTCTCATCATCAACAAGTGAGGATTTGATTTCTGGTTCCGGGCGGTTTTCTTCCGCTTCAAGTCTGGATTGCTTTTCCTCATCAACTTTTTCTTGGAATGCAGACGAATCTTGATTCAACTTCTCTGCCATCTTTTTGAAAAGATCGGAAGGATTACCCTTGGGGGCTTCACTCATCTTTCCTTTAAAAAAGTTATCCGCTTGCTTTACGGCGGCATCTCTTGCGGCTTTATCAGCGGCAGATGCGGCGGTAAGATTAGGATTCAATGCGGGTTCAGCTACAGCTTCAGACATATTTTTTGTGGTTGTTTGTGGTTGTTATTTGCGACTAGAAAGTTCTTCTTCAGTAAGTGAGTCATCAAGATCGGGATCAAGATCCAAATCATGCGTACTTACTCTTGAGACAACGGATTTAGGTTTCTCAATCTTCTCAAATTTATTGTCCTCTGCTTCCGTTGCCCACTCTTGGAGTGTCTTGAATACAGCCACTACGGTTGCGTGGTCTTTGTTGACCAACTCCTCATAGATTGCCGTCTTTAGATCCGAATACCTTTTATCGTTTACAATAGATGCCGATAGGTTTGTTGCATTAATGTCAGCCATTTTCTTGCCCGATGCCGGGATTTTGCGTGGTTACTTGTTCTTGTTGTGCAATGGCGGCTTGCTGTGCCGCCATGTCTTGAGTGTTCATCTGCTGTTGCTGATCAAGTTCCTGTTCATGTTGATCCTGCATGGCTTGCATATTGTGTGAAGCCTTTGCCCTGTGAATCTGAATATCGTTTGCGGCCTTTGCCCTCTTGGTTGCGAGGTCAGTTGATGCCTTCTCCATTGCATTGACATTATGGAGTTGGGCTTTTTGTGCCATTGCCGCCAGCTTGATGTTTTCCTTTTTCTGCAATGTATCGGTAATGATTGCTTCTTTGGCGACGAGTGCTTGCAACTTGATCGTGTGAGGATCTTGATCTCCACCCTGGCCCTGCTGTTGCTGATTGGCTTTCTCAATCTGTGCAAGCTGGCTACCAAGCTCATCAACTCCACGCTGAAGCTGTTGCATCTGCTGACCAAACTGTTGAGCAATTTGCTTCTTGGTAGGATCTTTTTGGATGAATCCAAGGTGAGCAACAAGATGTGGCCCCTTGAAGCGCATGAGGCAAGCGTAGATGTCCTTGATAAGCTCCACAGCTTCCTCGGATACTCCCTGTGCGGCTTGTCCCCTGGTTGGTGCTTGAGGATTAACGCCGGCACTTTGAAGGGCCGCTTGAGCCTCCTGCATTGATACGGCGGCATCTTGGATGTGACCCTTAAAGTGTTCCACATGGTTCTGATCTGGATACACCCTAAAGTTTGCGGCGTTTCCTTTAGGATCAGTCATGCCAATGTTTTCCATTGAGATGATTCCTTGCTCGTCTGGAATATCAACCTTGGTGTGCTGGAAATAACGGGTAACATTCTGGCGACCATTAAGTGCGGCAATAGCATCTTCAATGGCATTGGCTTGACCATCATTAATTGGGGTCATGCCCGTGAGAGAAACAGTCTGCTGTGCCGCCATCAGCTTGTAGGACGGGCTACCAGAACCAGCAAGCATATTGGACTCAAGATTCTCAATGTTTTCCCACTTCCATGCTTCTTTTGGAACTCCATTTTCATCCATGAACTCCACAAAACGCTGTTTGAGTTTATAACCATATCCACCTTTTGTGGTACGGCTCATGCGTTTGTACAGGAGTTTAAGCCAACGGGTTTGATTATCATTGAAGCGGCGAATCTGTGTGCCTTGAAGTTTGGCACTTTCAGCCGCATCAAGTTGTGCTTCTCCTTTTGTCCTTTGCTTTCCACCCTTATTTGCCATTCCAATGTTGTAAGCACCAATTCCACGATAGAGATCGGATTGGTAGAATTGAATACCAGAAAGAACCTCATTGAATGGGATGTTTACATTAACTTGAACAGGATCAACATCTTGTGGCAAGATAAGCATTGGCGACCATTCCATTTGCTTGAGCTTTTTGGTTGCTTCAGCAGAACCCCCCTTGAACATCAAACGGGTATTCCAATCAACGGCATCCATGAAACGGTTCATATGGATGTCGTATGCTCGGCATTGGATAAAAATAGCTTCAGCAAGACCTTGAATCTCATGCCAGATTCCAGATCCAGTTGAATCAGTCATGGGAGCAATAATGTCTTCCCAACCATCTTCATCCTTTTCTACCCAATCTTTTTTGTAATAAAGGAATCCAGTTTGGTCACGATACTCTTCTTCCGTAAGATCCTTGCGTCCATTTTCTTTGTAACCAAGGACAAGCCCACCGTAATTCTGGAGGAGCATCATCTTGGAAATGCTTCCGTTGAACTCCATAATGTAAAGCTCATACAACTCAATGCGGAGCGTATATAATCGGGAAAGGTTCATGTTACCGCTTGCCACATCCCTTAACCATTCGGTGTTGGTATATGTGTTGCGGTAGTTTGTGGTGAACATTCGGAGCGCATCCACGCAAGCCCAAAAGTTCCAACCCATATCGGTTGCGTGTTTCTGTGCTTTCTCTGGATCTTCTTCTCCACCCGTAATCTTCAACCAAAACTCAAGCGGCGTATAGCTACGCTTGATGCACATTTCGCCAAGGTTGGTAAGATCGGCAAATGTCTTGTCTGGAATAAGAACATTGGAGTTATGGAAACTCTTTGTAGGCCACCCGTCCCGGTCTTCAGCAATCTCAAAACCTTTTCCGTACAGGCTCATTTCCTCAACATCCAATTCAACATTGTAGTTGTAAGATGACCAAGATCGGAGCATTCGATCAAATCCAACGCCAATCAAGTCACTCCAAATTTTCTTTTCGGTAGGATTTCCAATCTTGGTTGTAATGGTAGCGGCGGTATTGCGCTCCATCACCATGTCAACAAAGCTGGACTTTTGATTGTCCACAATGAACTTCATTTGACGGAACGGGACATTGCTTTGTCCCTGCATCTGCCTTGCCGCTACCTGGCTATAATCGGTAGGGGGGAAACCTTTGTAACATTTGTAGATGCGTCCCCACTTGCGCTCACGACCGGCATTATCAAGACGCAAGTTCCAACAAATTGTAAACGCATCATTGGCAGTTTGGACTCGGCTAGTAGGAGCAACGCCATTTGAGTTGATGGTATTGAAACCCCAACTCGAAACTCCCTCCCGATTAACGATGCGTTTTGTTTTTGCCATTATCCAAGTACTTGGTTCATTGCTTGTCTACGCTTTTGGCAAGCGGTGCAACCTTTTGCGACTTGCTCAAGGTTTGTATGAACCCCAAGGCTTGCCGCAACACGATCACCAAGGTTGGCAAAGGTGTGTATCACATTCGCAACTTTGTCTCCTGCTTCTTGCCAACAGTATTGGCTAGGAATCCTACCGCAAATTTGTTGTTCGATCAAGTAATCTAAATTATCTGGCACAGCAACATTGTTAATTGTCATGTCGCTTGCAACTTTTTGGGAGAACGATCTTCCATAAGTCATCTCCATTCCATTTACACGATAGCGGTTGCCTTTATCGTCGGAGTATTCGTACCAGAGTCCTTGTGGGATTGGCCCGTTACGGTCTTTTAATCGCATAGTTGATGCAAATACTTGTCTTTGTTTCTAAAAGTTGTCAATACTTTTGGACATGGAATATAACGGATTTTCTTTAGAGCAACCAAAAGATACTAATTATGGAATTCCCTTACTTGACCGGGTTTCTCCGTTCATGCGTGAGTTAACGGCTTATCGTTGGACGCGAGGAGAGTTTGGCAGGAGAGAAAGAATCAAGTTTGGCATCAAATTGGAGGATACTGATCTTAAAAACCCCGCTCAACATATGATCAATGCCTTTCAGTTGATCTACGGCAATGATGTTTTGCTCCAATCCCAAGGAATTGCCAACAATTACGCCATCGACATCATTGATTTGTTCTGCAATGAGAACGATTGGGGTATTGCCGGCTGTGCAAGTAGCGGAAAAACCTTTTCAGTTGCCGCTTGCATCGTGATTGATTGGCTTTGCGCCCCGGATTGTACATCCACATATGTCGCATCAACTTCCCTGGATGCATCGGAAGACCGTCTTTGGGGTAAAGTATGTACGCTTTACCGTACAGCAATGAGGAATATCCAGGCTAAATACGGTGCGGAATCGACCATTGGAAACCTTGTGGAATACCGTAGAATGATTGTTTTTGAGACAATTGACACCAAAGATACGGAACGAGACTATACAAATGCCATCAAAGCATTAGCTTTCCCCAAGGGCGGTGAAGGAAAACGGTCTGTAGAAAATACACGGGGTAGAAAAAATGCCAGAATGCGGTTGTTTTTGGACGAATTGGCTGAAATGGATCTCTACGCATTGGATACCCGTGTCAACCTTGGTGCTAACCCCGATTTTATCTTTGGAGGTATGGCAAACCCGGCGGCTACCGCAAACAATCCCCATACAGAGCTATGTCAGCCCGATGATCCTATGGAATGGGATGCCGTAACCCGTTACACAAAGAAATGGAGGACTCGTACCGGCGTTGCATTGCATCTTTCTGGAGAAGACAGTCCAAATTTCAAGGTTCCAGATGCTGAAATACCCCCATTTGATCGTTTCTTAACCGTCCAGGGAGAGGCCGCTACCCTAAAACGATGCTATGGCAATAAGAATGCCCTAGAATATTGGCGAAATGTCTATGGATGGTGGCCCGATTCTTCTGTAGAACTCACAATCTTCTCAAAACAGTTCATCCAAGCCTGTGATATTAATTGGGAACCAGTATGGAGCAACAGAACACGGGTAGTTTGCGGTTTTGATCCTGCATTTACGGCAGGAGGAGACAGATGTGCGGCTACATTTTGCCGATTTGGGCCAAATGATACCGGGAGAAACCTTGGATTTTATCTAGGAACCCGTGAATATACCTCATCTGTGGGTGATGTTTTTGAGGAAAGCATTGCAATGCAGTTAGTTAAAGATTGTTTGGAATATGGAGTCCATCCAAGGGACTTTGGATTGGATATTTCGGGTGATGGCGGCAAGATGATGAGGGCAATTATCATCGAATGGAGTAAGTTCCATCCAGAAGCCATGTTTGTATTCCCTATTTCCTCAATGGGAATGCCTACGGAAAGGAAAATCAGCAATCTGGATAAGCGAACTTGTAAAGAAGCGTATGATCGGTTGGTTACAGAGTATTGGTTTGCCGTCCATACGGCACTTTCTACACGCTCTTTGGTTGGTATTGATGTAGAGAAGCACTCTCAAGTAGTAAACGAGTTGTGTAGCCGTCTATATTACCACAAAGGCAGGAAAGTTGCCGTAGAAAAGAAGCTAGATATGAAGCATAGACTCAAGAAGTCTCCCGATTTGGCTGACTCTTTGACCTATGCCGTCCAGATGCTTCGCCGGACAGGACTAGAGTTTTCGTTTGAGGAAGAGTCAGAATCCTTGGACATCCAAGAAATTAGCGATTGGGAGAACCGATTGATCCATTCCAAAAACAACACCCAAGAAAAACTTGAGGATGATGAATGGGGATATGGTGGAAAATCTTTTGATGAGGATGGTTTTTGACGCTTGACACATTTTGGATCACATGGGATAGTCCACGCATCTGAATGGTGACGCATTCTGACAAGACTTTCCTCACAACAAAAGAAAGCCCCGCTGTAGTGCGTCACCACTCGGCGGGGCTTGTCCGTTATAGCAAGTGAGGATGGATGTGAATGCGTACCACATGATCCAATAATTCGGCTCTGGAGAACCAAAACTCCTTACCCGACGAGAATGAGAAGAAGCGAACAGCATCCAGCATAGCGGGGTGTTGTGGTTTCTTTTCCTTACTCTTTCCTTTACCACTATGGAGTGGGGGGTAATGGGGGGTGTTTCCTTTCTCCTTCGGTTTTCTTTAGCGTTGAGATTGACCAGTTAATAAAACACAGGCATAATTTTAACACTTATGGCGAAATTCACCCCGCAAGATTACAAGAATGGATCATCTATCCCATCTGTACTTGTGGGTGACTCATCTGTTGCCTCCCTTATCAAAGGCTCTTCTTCTGGTATTGCACCTAACCATACCGCAGGAGAACTCTACAAAAGGAAACCGCAATTCGTGATGTGTCCTCCAAAGTATCTTTCCACTCGCATTCCGAACAATGTGTTCATGAAAAACGAGAAGGTGGATACGGAAAGGGCAATGCGCCAGTATACCCGGATCAAAAGAAAAATCACCGCACTTGATGTTCAAGTGTTGGAAATCCCCCCGCAGAAAGATTGCCAGGATCAACACTACACCGCCAACATTGGCATAGCCCTAAACCCATTCATTGTTCTCGCCAAGTTTTCCGCTGATGGTAGGACACAGGAAGAAGCTCCAGCAAAAAAGTTTTTTGAAGGACGAGGCTATACGGTGATCCAGCCCCCACACCCATTTGAGGGAGAAGCCGACCTCAAGAAATGGCAAGATGGGGTGTATTTCGGCGGTCATGGAAAATTCAGCGATTGGAAAGCTCATGAATGGATCATGAAAAAAACGGGTGTTGAGATTATCCCAATCCGTGAAACATCCGATTCCCTTTACCATCTTGATTGCTCACTCTTCGTGATTGATAAAGAAAACTTCATGGTGTGCAAGGGAGGTATGGATCGTGAGTCATTCAAGCGTCTTGAGAAGGTTGCCAACATCATTGTGGTTCCAGAGGATGTCATGGCTACAGGAGCAACCAACCTGGTCAAAATCCCAGGCAACAAGAAGATCATGTTGTCTGGTATGTTCCAGCCAGAGTTTCCAAATTACCGAAAAGGAATGGAGTGGATGTTGACAACTATGGACAAGTTTGGCTATTCCATCATTTTCTGTGACATTGATGAAGCCGACAAATCCGGGGCCGACATATCCTGTATGGTTATGCATTTGGATTTTTAGATCCATGAACAATTTCCTCAAATGGTTAATTGGAGGAATTGCTTATCTTAACGGGAACTGTCCCGAATGTTGGAAAGAAATGAAGACTTGTCATGGTGATCCTTGCCATGTATGCCGTGTCGGTGGAATTTTCCCGCCCAAAGACATCTGGCGTAGATTTATACAATCAAAATAAAAACCCATGACACCAGAACAAGATGCCCATGAGATTTGGAACAAAGCATCAGAAGCTGGTTTAGAGAAATACTTTGCTGGAAGCAGGGAACACAAAACCCAATTCTGGACTGCCGGTGCAGGATGGTATGCCAAGAACCTCAAGGACGAGCAATTAGATCTTGTCAGTTACCTTCACCATCTTACCAACAGGATTGAATCCATCCAGTTCCTTGCCCAAATGATGGAGGAAGACAATGTGTCGTTGAGAGATGCGGCAACAATCCTAAAGGAACTTGTTTCCGATAGACCACCCAAAGACATTCCCCATCAATCCAATGACTAAAAAACCCATTGTCGGGGCAATTGTTGCATCCGATCTCCATTGCGGATCTACCGTTGGTCTATGGCCCGATGGATTTGAAACAAAAAGCGGCAACAAGGTTGGTCTTGGAAACAACCTTCACCAACAATGGTTATGGCAATGTTGGCAGGACTCGACGGAAAAAGCACTCAAGCATTTTGGCAAAGATCCTTTTGCCCTATTCCTTAACGGCGATCTTCTTGAGGGCCGGCATCATGGAACTGATCAAATTGTTGCCGCTGATTGCCTGGATCATTCCAATGCGGCAATCCAATGTCTCCAACCTCTGGTTAAATCCGCATCTGTCATTTACCTTACCGCTGGTACGGAATGCCATGTCAAAGATTGGGAACAGTATATTGCCAAACAAATTCATGGAAAGTGGTGTGGTGACAAAGCACTCATCGAAATCCACGGGACTCTCATTGATATGGCCCACCATATGCCAACGAGTTCTAGGGCATACCTAGAGGCAGGAGCAATGTCTATAACAATGGGCAACGCCCGTCAGAATTACTCCCGTGTTGGGCATAGGGTTCCCAAAGTTTATTTACGAGGCCATCGTCACACGGGGGGAATCTTTAACGATGGATCTGGAATCTTCATGGTCACACCAGCATGGCAACTATTGACCCGCTATGCCCACAAAGTTGTGGGAGATTCCATGTGCCGTCCCGGTATTGGTATCCTAGATTGGCGTGGATGTGACCAGGGAGAATTACCAGCAACCAAACTAATCCAACATGAACCGAAAGAAACTAGACCCATCAGAAGCTGAACTACGCCAGAGTGCCATTGAATCAATCAAGGCAATCATAAAAACTCAAACGGAAGAAGAAGTTGGAGTAGGTGAGTGGGTATCAGTAAACCAATTGGTCAAAGAGTTAAAATTAAACCGTGATGTCATTGCCAAACGATTGGATCGTAGGGTTGCGGCTGGCGAGATGGAGATGAAGAAAGAATCCTGTTTCTCCAAAGGAAAAGTATGCGTCATGAACTTCTATCGCATAACAAATGAAATTACCCGCCCGTATTAAGATAGAAGATAGAAAATTGGGCAGGGAACGCAATGATGGGCAAGCTACATTTGCCGACAAAAAGATAGAAATAGATCCACGCCTATTAACCAAGAAAAGATTAAATATCGTTCTGCATGAAGGGATACACATCCTTGACCCTAACCTTCCAGAATTGAAAGTAAGAGCCTATGCCAACCGACTTTCCGATCTGCTTTGGCGAGACAGATAGAGAAGGCTGGAGAAATGATTATGTGTATTGCACCAATTGCCCTTGATGATGAGCAAGGAGTTGGAGTATTGCTTTCCCTTCCGCAGTAACGATATGACCGCTACCTTGGCACTTCCAGCATGGTTCTCCACTTCCCTCATCGTACCAGTTACGACCCGTGCCTCCGCACTCATCGCAACTTTTCTCAAGTACATTTGATGTATTGAATAGTGCATTCATACAAATCTCCAACTAGCAGATTTTTTATTTTCTTGCAATACCTTTTTTATTTTCTAAATGAACAGACAAGACGATGCATTTGAGGAAGCAAAACAACTTGCTAGGGAAGGCAAGGAATATTCACACTTGATCAATCGGATGTTGGTAATAAACTCCGACCAGTTTGATCACTTCTTAACCACGCTAGACCCAGAGATTGCCACCAAAACCATTTACGGAATGCTGGCACTCAAACGGAGACAATCCAAAACAATCCCCAAAGGCCGGGGAAGACCACGCAAATAAGTTCATACTCTAATTTTATTGGTTAAATTTTAGACTATACCGATTGGTGTAACGGTAGCACAGGGGACTTTGACTCCCCTAGTCATGGTTCAAATCCATGATCGGTAGCCAATCAAAGGCTTTATAAAAGGACGCTTTTTTAATAACCTATCCTTCTTAAAAGGACAGATGTAGCAGTTCACAGACATATTTTCGTTCTACTACACTTGTCTTGTTTATCGTGCAGTCTGGAAGTGTAGCATGGTTTGATTAACGGATGCTGGGATAATCCCCCATGAAGGGAATCCAACTACTAATTGTAAACATTTTAGTAGTTCTTTATAAATAAGAACCCCTCTGGTGCGCTTGCTCACAGGCAGAGGCGTGAGGGGTATAATTATGAAATTGAAGTCCCGCTGGGCGAACCATGTGGAATCGAGTTTCCCCGATACGGGACTGTTGAGGACGGCCCGCTATTGTGCGACCTATCGCCTATCCTTTGGCTATACGGCTATTCCCCGATCCGTAAAGGGCTGGAATCGTTCGCTTCCGATTCTGTAAGGACTCATCTCTGGCGGTAGTTTCCTACCCTATGGGAGCGACCCACCATCGGATATTTCCAATGCAACCAGCAATGATTCCAAACCAAAACTACTTCAAGAAGGTCAGCTTGTAAATAGTAGAATCAATCAACTGTGCAACATCATCCACAAGATTCTGGATCTCACTAGCCTCGCCCAACACATACCGATCCTCATCAACAAGTATCTTCAAAAACATCAGATACTCCAACGAATCCTTGTGATCACTTACCTCAACCAATTGATCCGGGTACTCAACCAACTGCCCATGCCTTCCCTGCCACGCCTCAATCACAGAATCAACCAGGTCTGGCATCTCTTGATAAAACCTCTGCAACGCCTTATGCTCCGCATAACTCCGACTCTGCAAATGCAACACATGGGCAACAGTTGCCGAATTCAATAGCGTAATAAGAAATTCTCCCTCGTTCATAGTCCCCTAATCATATCCCTATCCCAATCAGAAAGTCTAGGATCATTTATATGCTCCTTCAAAATCTTACTCAACCTCTTCCTCTCCATCTTTGCCCCACCATAGCCTCCCGGCTCTTTACTAGCCGTTTCACCAAGCTCCGTAGCAAGACTCCTCAACAACATGATGCTAGGCTTCGTAAACTCTTCTGGAGGGTATCTCAAGCTCATTACACACTATATTGCATAATCCGCAATCTATTGTCAATCTACCACGCTTCTACAAACTTCTAAAATAGGGAGAAGTTTCCAGATACTGATTTTTTTTGGTTGGGGTATATCGTGATCGACCCCGGCCCTGGGCGGGGGTTGTACCCCTCCCCACCACCCGTTAGTAATTCTTGTAGGAGAGCCTACCATGCCGGCCCCCTCACCGGCTACAGGCTACCGGCGCGCTCCTGGCTCACCGGCTACCTTGCCGGCTCCGTGACCGCATCAATTACCGCGCCCTGTCCTGCCCCTGCCAGTTCGCTGATGTTGCCGGCCCTCCCTAATGCTATCAGAAACTGAAACTGATTGACGGGGCCTGTATCATGCCTGTCCGCGTAGTTATCGCCGGCCATCTTATTATCTATATTAATTGCTTCTAATTTGCTCGGCAATTTTATCACTTTCTTTCGCCGGCCCTCCTGATCTACCTCTTCTCTTACCTCTTGTACCAGGTGACCGGGAAGGGATGGGTCAGACGGGTCAGCATGGACTAGGTCGTGAAGAAAACGCCTTTTAGCTTCAACGGTAAGCACGTTGTGGACTGCTACGCTTGTCTTTAAGGTTGAAAGGTATTGTTCAATTCTTGGTTTCGCTTCAAGTTTGCAAGCCATAGATCCCGCCTGGTGACCGTCCTTGGCTTTATAACCAGCCAACAGATATGATCGGCTTTTATTCTCTCCCTTTGCTCTCAAGGTACAGTATGCGAGTTCTTTCTTTGTTAATGTAGGGATTTCTTGAGTGGATAATGTGGTCATTTTCGGGATTAATCACTACCTACGGTCTCGCATTCTGTCAATCCCGCTGTTTCGCTCGGGCCTCCCTGGCCCTCGGCTTCGCTTCGCTCACCCGCTCGGCTCCCGCCTTCGCTGGTAGTAATTAATGGGTGTTAATTATTCGGGGCGGTTAAATGTTCGGGCATCTAATAATTTAATGTGTTCGCTTTTTCGCTGTTTGTCATCTCTTGATTGTGTTGCCTCGCGATGCTCGGATGATACTTACCGGCCCCGGAAACTGTCAAGACTTATTCTCTATTCTACCCCTCTAAAAGTTTCTTTCATTTTCTCTTGCATAGTACGGTGAATGTGGTATCTTTGACCCATGATCAATCGCGCCCAACACCTTCAGAGGCCCACAGAATGGGCTTCCGCGAGTGATCGCAACCAAACCAACACCATGAAGAAATCAAAAAATAGGAAGATCAGCGACCGCGAGATTTCCCTTGTTCGCGAAATATACTTTGAGCGCACTAGCAAGGGAGTCTCTCCATTTATTGTCTGGTGTAACTATTTTAGAAACCTTACCAGGGATGAATTCCTCTCTTGTTTTGACGGTCTGGAAATTTCCTCCCCTCTTAAATAATCACCAACCAACAAACCAACACCGAACCATGAACACCGAATCCGAACACCTCATTTCCGTTGTAGTCCGCTATAAAGGCCCGACAGATTGCAGGGGGTCGCGAACGATCCTTTCCTTGCCCCGCTTCAATAACAAAAAAGTTACCCTGTCATATGGGTATGAATTCACCTCCTCCCGCGAACAGGCAGAAAATTGGCTGACAAGTGAAGGCATTACCGGCATCAGAGTGACCGCTTGCCTAGACATGGGCGACTATTGGATTTTGGGAATCCCCTTTGAGTGCGTAGATGCCCTTAAATCAGCCTTTAAGCTGTAACCCCATGAACTACCAGAAAAGTCCCGTCATCATCGCATGGAATCGCCGCAAGCAAATCCATGCTCTTATAGTCCATCTTGCCATCCTGGGCGCGCTGATCGCGATCCTCGCGGCCCGTCTTGCCTATATCATCAACAACTAACCCATAAAGGAGCAAACCATGAATTTCCACTTTACCGCCATCAGCGACAACCAGAAAACGGGGCCGATGCCGGTCACTACCACGGGCGCACAGTCATGCCCGGATTCATGCCCTCTAAAGGCTGGCGGGTGCTACGCTAAAACCAGTTTCCTAGGGATGCATTGGAGCAAAGTGACCAAGGGAGCGCGGGGTGAAACCTTCCGCGATTTCCTCGGCAAAATCCGAGCGATCCCACAAGGAACTCTTTGGAGACATAACCAAGCCGGCGACCTCCCCGGGCGCGGCGACCGCATCAACAAACGGGAACTGGTAGCCCTTGCCCGTGCTAATCGTGGCAGGAAAGGCTTTACTTATACCCACAAACCGCCGACCTCCGCGAACCTTGCCGCGATCCGTGAGGCTACCGCGCACGGTTTCACGATCAATCTTTCGGCAAACAACCTCTCCCACGCTGATAGGTTATCCCGTCACCGGCTCCCGGTCGTCACCGTCCTTCCATCCGAGGCCGTGAATGTTCCGAACCTCAAAACGCCACAGGGCCGGCGCGTGATCGTTTGCCCCGCGACCCGCTCGGATTTTATCACCTGTAACTCTTGCGGACTCTGTCAGCGGGGTAATCGTGAGTACATCATCGGATTCCCCGCGCACGGTTCGCAGTCCGAAAAAGCGGACGCAATTGCCAGAAACTAATCACCCCAACCCCAACACACCAAACCATGAACGAAAAAGATAAACTGATAATGACAGAGATCGCTTTTGCCATCCGCGAGGCCGGCAGAATCCCATCGGGTCATCTCTACGCCTCATTGATGGGCACAATGGGTCTCGTCAAATATAACGCGATACTGGCCCATTTAAAGGCCGCCGGTCTGATCACGGTCACCGGCTCGCACGAAATCATTTACACGGGCACGATATGATGACCATAAAAACCGCCACATTGCGCGATCCCGTCACCTTATGGCCCGACAGAATCGCCCCATATAGCCTCACGATTAACGCAGGAGAGGAGGTCTTTATCCTGCTGGACGAAGGAGAAAAGATCCTTGCGTCCCTGTCCCTGGACCCTACCGCAGGGGATTCCCGATGGATTTCACGCGACCTTGTAACCCTTTAACCCGAAACCAACCCAACCCAACCCATGAAAACACCCGACGAATTGAACGACGAAATCCGAAACACCGTGAACCAGAATGACCCGAAACCGGCAGGAGGTTTCGAGAATGACGAGGACGAAACGGAATGGACAGACAGAACACAATCACGGTTCATGGATATCGTGAACCGATGGCCCAAACACTAACCCGAAACCAACTGAAACACCATGAGCAACACCGAAACTGAATCAGAAAACACCGCCGCCGTGACCGACAATCCGAACGGATGCGACGAAAACCATTGTTTCTGCAATCAATTTGACGAGCACGGAGACATTCTTTGCGCGATGGAAAACACCGCCGCCGCGCCCTGGGAGGTCATGCCGCCAGCAAAGGATATGTCCATAGAGGGCATTCTTGCCCGTTTAACCGCCGCACTCGACGAACAGGCTCGGCAAATCGAAATCATCAAATCAATGCTGTAAACCAACTGAAACACCAACAGAAACACCAACCCATGAAAACACCCGAACAGTTCCAACTAATACCCGAAAAAGATATGCCCTTCAACCTTGCGGGGGAAACAATGCCGCCGCCGCCCCCGGAACCACCTCCCATGATTTGCCAATGTGGAAGCCCCGATCCTTCATGGCACGGAGACCGGCGCGGTTACAGGGCATTCTGTTGCGAAGAATGCTGGCAAGATGACCCGCGAGGAGATACCTGGGTCACCGCCGACGATCTCTGCTCCAACTATTCCAACGAGTGACCATGACCAACGAAAACACCGCCGCCGGCCCCTTAACTGGGGCGCGGCAACTCGTCAACGAACTGGAACCCCTGTTCCATGTTCTGCTCAAAACCGCCGCCGCGCACTCCCTGGAGGAAGTCAACATCTCGACTCCACGGGCGCGGGAGATCCACAACAATTTACTTGTGTTGAAAAAGAAACTGAAAGAAATTGACAGAAACACCGCCGCCGGTAGCCTAACCGTTGACCGGCATCTTGACCGAATCTTTCAAATCAACTGAATCCATGAAACTGAAACCGAAAAGACTGGTCTTCAAGACCGCAACATCAACACCCGCCGTCAAACTGCTTGCCGCTTTCCGAACAGCAAACACCGGCACAACCACAACCCCAAACACCGCCGCAAATGGACGATGAAACACGCCAGAAATTCAACGACCTTGAGGACGCAATCAGAATCCTTGATCTAGAAGTCAAAATTTTGAACGCAACTCTGGATCTCCAGCAACTGAACCAAACCATAAACACCGCCGCAACCCATGAATAAACTGAAGCACAACGGTACCCTGTTGGGCCATTCAACGCTATTGCCTGGGTCTGCAAGTTGGAAAAACTGAAAGGAAATGAATGAGCTACACCTTTTTGCTGGAATCGGGGGAGGAATCCTCGGCGGTCAACTACTCGGACATACCACGGTATGTGCTGTTGAACTTGAACCCTATTGCAGACAAGTCCTACTCCAACGGCAACGGGACGGCATCTTGCCAAAGTTCCCAATTTGGGACAATGTCACCACATTCGATGGAAAGCCTTGGCGTGGAAAAGTTGACATTGTCGCAGGAGGCTTCCCTTGCCAAGACATTAGCGGAGCCGGCGGCGGGGCCGGCCTTGCAGGAGAACGAAGCGGATTGTGGGGAGAGATGGCCCGGATCATTGACGAAGTACGACCCGAATACGCGTTCGTGGAAAATAGCCCAATGCTCACTTCTAGGGGACTCGTAAGAGTTCTCGGTGACCTGGCCGAAATGGGGTATGATGCGAGATGGGGAGTGTTGGAAGCTAGACATTGCGGGTACGATCACAAGCGATCCAGAATTTGGATTGTTGCCCACTCCAATAGCGACCGATTACAAAGGGGGGACTACCTCCCGCCGCAAGGACAACGGGAAGCTACGATTCGATCAATGGCGCGATTATGTCAAAATCAAATTCGGCATGACATACCCTCACCCGACGCATTCGGAAGTCCGAATGGGATTCCCCGCCGAGTGGAGCGCACCAAGTCCGTTGGAAACTCCCAAGTACCTCTTGTGGCGGCAACCGCTTTTAAACTTCTTTCAGAATAAATAACCAACCAAAACAATGATATTATACTACACTTGCCGAGATTGCGAATGCGAACATGAGTTTGAGATCCGTTACTACCCGGCTCAACCTCACAGGGGGATGCATGGAGCCTTTGAGGATGCCATACAGGGCCACGGGGCATACACCGAGCCAGAGGAATGTCCAAAGTGCGGGAGAGAAGTGGATGTAGACCAAGTGGAGGACTGGTTCTTATGAAATCACTCGCCGCATACACCGCCGCAAACGCGCCTGGTCACAAGCCATGCCTGTTTTGGTTCGCGTTCCTCAATCAACTGAAGCACCGAAACCGGCTTTTCCCTTATCCTCGCTTCAAAAAAACTGTTTACCCTGTCAAAAAGAATTTGACAGAATCCACAAACTCCTAAAAACTACCCGCTCAAACCTATGACTGAATCAACCACAACCACAACCGAATCACTCCAATCCAAGTCCAACGGCTACCTGGGCCTTTACATCCCAACCGAATTGAAAGTTCGCCTCACCGCCGCCGCGAAACAAGCAGATGTGTCTCTCTCAAAATATGCTGTTCGCCTGTTTAAGAGTCACCTAGAATCCCTCCCGCAATGAGTCCGAGATTTGTTGCGGCTTTTATACTAGCACTCACTCTAATCACCCTCGCAATTTGTACCTTATGACTAACCCCGGTCTTTATTCCAACATTCATGCAAAACAAAAGCGCATTGCCGCCGGTAGCGGGGAGCGCATGAGGAAGCCTGGCTCAAAGGGCGCACCAACAGCAAAGGCTTTTAGAGAATCAAAGAAAACCGCTAAAAAGAAATAATATGGCATCCGAAAAATGGCAGACAAAGGCAGGACAGAACCCAAAGGGAGGCTTAAATGCCGCTGGCAGGGCTTCCTACAATAAAGCTCATGGGGGACACTTGAAGCCTCCCGCACCTAATCCCAAGACCAAGGCCGAGGCCGGTCGCAAATCTTCTTTTTGCGCCAGGATGAAAGGGATGCGTTCTAAACTCACTAGCGCAAAAACCGCTAGAGACCCAAACTCTCGCATTAATAAGTCCCTCCGGGCTTGGAAGTGCAAGTAAACCACAACCAAACACCAACAATGACACTAGCCGAACTCAACAACATTGCTCAAGAGATTGCCAACAAACTTGGTCACATCTCACAAGAACTTCTTCTTGAGGTTCATGCCCTCATCCACAAGGACGAGGCTCCAAAACCAGTAGCACCGACTCCTCACGCTTCCGAGTAATGCTCGACGCTCTAAAAGAACTGATTCGCAAGAAGCTGAACCAGACCGCACCAGTAGAAGAAGAAATTTCTCCTGTCAAAAAACAGAAGAAGGAAAAACCAGAAACCAAGGGCCGCAAACCCAAAACCAAAACCAAAAGAAAATGAAGAAGATGATGACCAAGGGCAAAATGCCCAAGATGGAGAAGGCAAAACCCGCCGCAAAAGCAACCAAGATGAAGTCCGCTAGTTCAATGATGAACAAGGGCGCAAAGAAGAAATAAGGAGTTAAAAAGGATCGGGCGGGAGCCATGAACAACTCCCGCCCGACATTGCAGAGCAACCACGCAACCACAATACATGAACACCAATACTAATACCCTAGCTGTTAGTCAACCCTCTATGGGGGAAATGGAGCGCATGGCACTTGCCATCGCAAAATCAGGACTTTTCGGTATGAAGAGTCCAGAACAGGCACTCGCCCTGGGACTCCTTGCAGTCTCCGAGAACAAACCATTCGCATCAATTTGTGCTGAATACGATGTGATCCAAGGCCGACCGGCCTTGAAGTCACAAGCCTGTCTCGCCCGGTTCCAGCAAGCAGGAGGAACCATCCAATGGATCAAACGAACGGACAAGGAATGCATTCTGGAAGGAAAGCATCCAGCGGGAGGAACTCTCCAAGTGACCTGGACTATGGACAGGGCAAACGCCGCCGGCCTCACCGGCAAACAGAACTGGAAGACATATCCTTGTGCTATGCTTTCAGCCCGTTGCGTTGCTGAACTGGTTCGCGCCCTGTACCCCGCTTGCCTAAATGGAGTGTATCTTGCCGAGGAAGTACAGGATTTTGATACCAAGCCAGTTCGTATAGAAAAGCCTGTAATCAAGGCTGAAGAAGCAACCCCTATCGTTGCCGAGTTGGTGGAAGAAACCGAGCCACAGGAGGCTCCAGAGGCTACCAAAGAGCTTCCACAGACTCCTGTTGATTTACTGGTTAGCATGATGACTACGGACAACATCTCCGACGATCATGTTCTTCATTTCCTGTATGCGAAAAAGATCATTACGGATCGGAACATCTATATTTTCGACATACCCGAAAAGGTAATCACTCGACTCATCAAGAATTGGGAGCAAGTCAAATCATTCAAACCAGCACTCTAATATGATTAAAAACATAACTCATAGAGAGTTGGTATCAATTCTCATGCAAATCCATAACGAACTTCCTTCAAGGTTTTTTCAGCATTGGATGAGAGTAACAATCAATAAACTGAATGATTATGAGGAGAAAACAATTAAAGCAAAAAAGGAATTAGAATTTTACAAACACTCATTTGATCTAATTAAAAAAACTGAAGAAGAAAGAAAAAGGAATAATTACTGCAAGATGATTGAAGGAAAGAACTTTATTCAAAGATTTCTTGAATCTTGCACAAAAACTGCTCAAAAAAAATGACTGACGAACGCAACGGAAAGCCCTCCTGTAGCGGCATCTCTCGACTTGCCCTATGCCCCGGTAGCTGGAACCTAGAGTCCACGCTACCTCCACAGGAGGAGAATAAGTATATGCAGTTGGGAACGGATATTCATGCCGTCCTAGCGGGAACCAAGAAGTACGATTCTCTCACCGAAGAGGGGCAAGAAATCGCCACAAGATGTTTATCTCAATTCAATGAGTTAATTGCTCAACTGGATCTTGGTGAACGCACCAAGGAGATCGTCGAGGAAAGGTATTGGTATTACGACGAACTCTTCAAAGAAAATCTATTCTCTGGAGCGATTGACAGGATCGACTTCTTTGGTGAGGAGACAGCACTCATCACCGATTACAAGACAGGTCGAAACGCACAGAGCAATGCCGCTGAAAATTACCAACTCCGAGCATATGCGGTCTTGGTCAAGAAGGCATTTCCCCAACTCAAGACCATCTATGTTGCGATCATTCAGCCAATGGCAGGAGCCAAGACGATTGCCGAGTACAATGAGGATGAGTTAGCACAGGCTGAAAAGGAAATCCTTGGCATCGTTCATACTTCATCATTTCCTGACGCTCCAAGAACTCCTAGTCCAGATGCTTGCAAATGGTGTCGTGCTAAAAGCATTTGTCCAGAGGCTTATGGCAACCAACAAGCCGCTACAACAACGCTTCAGATAGCCTCCAGCGTTTCCGTATCGACGCTTTCAAATGAGGAATTAGCCTCCTTGGATGCCAAGGCCGAGGTAGTTGAGGACTTCATTGCCGAGATCCGAAAGGAACTCAAGACAAGGCTTATTGCAGGGGCGCAAATTGCTGGACTGTCCCTGTCAAAAGGGCGAACATCCAGAAGTGTTTCCGATACGAACGCCGCTATATCTGCACTTTCTGGTACTCTGTCATCAGATGCTATCTTATCTTGTGCAAAGATCAGCGTCACGGCATTGGAAAAAGCAGTTGCAAAGGCAACAGGCACAAAGGGCCGGGATGCAAAGGCTAAACTCGACGAGGCACTTGGCTGGCTCATCGAAACATCCGAAGGCGAACCAGGCATCAAGCGTGACAAATGACAATTATGACCGGGCACTTTACATTCAATTCAAACGGCGCGAATGGGTCGTCATTTGGAGAGAAGGTAGCTTCATGGCAACACCAGCCGACAATCGGCGCGTCAAGCCACAAGAAGTACAGAATCTGTTCCGCTACCTCACCGTTGAAGGTTTCATAGGTGAGGGAGGGGAACCAGTAACAACAACATAAAAGCAACAAAAAAGTATGATAACAGGAAAAATAGATGTAACGAAGATCCTCAAAGAGGAACTGTACCAGGGAAAAACCGCAAAGTATTTGGACATTGTCATGTTTCCAAACACCGATGAAACAGGAACAGAGGTTCCCGATCAGTACGGGAATGATGGAGTTATTAAGCAGAGTCTTTCCAAGGCATCCAGAGATGCCGGCAAGAAGGCTCCGATATTGGGAAACTACAAGGTGAAGACCACAAGGAGCTTTGCCGACAATATCAAACCCGCACCCGCATTCAAGAATCGTCCGAAGCCTGTTGTACAGGAAGATGATGAGGACGAGATCCCATTCTAACCACAACCCAACCAGCAACCACGCACCACATGACCACAACCAGAAAACCGCGCACAAAAAAAGTAGCACCTACTCCTATTGAGGAAAAAGTACTTCAATTGGAGGCTGGACTTGACTTCCAAAACAGGGAGTCAACCCACCTCCTTGAGACTGTTCGCCATCACCACACAGAGATTCTTGAGCTTAAAGAAAGGATTGAGGATCTGCTGACGATTGCCCGGATTGTATTCATTGGAATCATCCTGGGAGTCATCACTCTCATCACCATTATTTCTCTTCACAAATGATGGTTCCAAGGTATTGCTCCTGTCTGGAAGTCGCATTCCAGCAGGAGGTTCCTGTCTGGCACAACTGTGAGTACATTGCTGAACGCAACAAACTCATTCCAGATGCCGAGGCAGAAGCGAAAGCTATGTCTAAAACAGAAGCAGGAAAGCTGGATCAGAATAGGTTCACTTACCTTTTCTCAACCTTCATGGATCGGGCGGCAATTGAAAATGGACTCGTATGAACTACTCTAAAGAAGCACATGAATACATCAATGGTGAACACATCCGATTCCTTGGGGAGAATAATCGTATTCCTTCACTAGAGGAGCGGATCATGGCGGCATTCGATGCAGGAAGGAGATCGGTTCAGAGGACTTTTTCCAACCTCGACTGCTACTCAAACAACAAAAGTCAAATTAACTTCCCGAAACAATGAGTGATCAATTCGACTTTGACTTCTCCCCTATTGAGGAGAATCCCTTGGACGATATGGCATCCCGGTTTGACCGCTTTCATGCCAACAATCCCCATGTTTACAAAAACCTAGTCAACCTAGCTAGGAAGTTTCGGGAGCGTAGACCAGATGCCGTAGTTGGTATCGGAATGCTTTACGAAGTTCTCCGCTGGAACTACTACATGACCACGGAATCCGAGGAGGAATACCGACTCTCCAATGATTTTCGTGCGGCATATAGTCGTTTGATCATGAGACAGGAACCAGACCTTGAAGGCATCTTCAAGTGCAAGAAATCTGCATACGATGAGACACTTTAGGGCCAAAGGAAACACTACCCGGCGAGTGGCGGGTAAGATGAACAAGACAGAGCAAGCCTACGCCGCTTTGCTAGAGGAACGAAAGAAAGCAGGAGAGATCCATCACTACCAGTTTGAGGCTATGGCATTGAAGCTGGCAAAATTAACAACCTATACTCCTGATTTTCTATTAATTCATAAAGATGGATCTATTGAGTTTATAGAAATTAAGGGGTTTTGGCATCAAGCAGGTAGAATAAAAATTAAAGTAGCCGCTGAAATGCATCCTTGGTTTATATTTACTGCTGTTCAGTATAAGAAAAAGGAGTGGGTCTATGAGCAATTCTGATGACACTTGCCCCTGCTGTGGCAGGGCATACGAACCAGCAGGAAAAAAGCCTAGACGCAATCTGAAAGCCATTGGAGAGGCTTTTGATGTGTTCTGGAAGGCTTATCCACGCAAGACAGGGAAGGGGGCGGCAAGGGCGGCATGGGCCAAGAACAACCTACCTCAACTTGAGGACATCCTGGCGGCACTACGGAAGGCTATTGCCTCTCCAGATTGGCAAAGAGAACAGGGCAAGTTTATTCCTCATCCTTCCACATGGATCAATCAAGCCCGGTACGAGGACGAGGGAATGGACTATGCGGCATTGAGTCAAAGACCACAAAGACCAGTATTCAATACACCTATATCGAATACGGATGCACAGGCATTCAGAGAATGGATGATTGAGCAGGGTTATCCAGCCCAATTTCTGGATACACCCTTTAAGGATTGTCCTAGCCATGTTCAGCAACAATACAACAACCGAAACAAATGAGTGAAGATACGCAAACAGAATTAGAATCAGAACTACAACTCAAGATCATCTATCTTGAGGAAGTGATCAAAAAAGTTATGGAGTTCAATAGCCTTGGGAAATCTCTGAAGATCCATGAGATTTGTGCAACGGCATTGGAAAACATGGAGGAAATGAAATGAACCCCGACACCACACCCTTCACGGGATTCCCCAAGATCGCTCGACTCAACCGTCAGGTGATCGTCACAGAGAAAATCGACGGCACCAACGCACAAATCAAGATCACCGAGGATGGTCAATTCCTCGTCGGATCTCGCACACGTTGGATCACGCCAGAGGACGACAACCACGGATTCGCTAAGTGGGCATACGCCCATAAAGACTCCCTGATGGAGCTAGGCGTAGGCTCCCACTTCGGAGAGTGGTGGGGAAGTGGCATTCAGCGTGGCTATGGATACACGCAGGGAGAGAAATTCTTCTCCCTATTTAACGTACAGCGTTGGTGCTTGGAGGGAAGTGCCCCGCAAAGGATGCCTACCGCTGACCCTCGCATTGAGAAATACCAAGACGTTCTTCCTGCTTGCTGTGGCCTTGTTCCGATTCTTGGAGTCGGAGACTTCAACGAGGCGAACAAGCAGATTGAGCGGCTAAAGATCGAGGGGAGCCAAGCCGTAAAAGGATACATGAATCCAGAAGGAGTGATTGCGTTTCACGTTGCTGGAAATGTGGGATTCAAGGTCACGATTCAAAAAGACGAGGAACCGAAAGGAAAAACAAAATGAACCCCAACAACAGCATTACCGAGTTCAGCAATCAACTCCTCGACGCTTGCGTTGAGCACAGAAAGCAACTCGCCGAGAAAGAGGTCGCAAGGCTCCGTGAGGCATTAAAACCATTTTTAAAAATCGCCAACGGAATTCCAGAGAACTGGCCCGAACAATGCATTTTACGTTTTGATCAAAGAAACGATGGGTCTTTATATGTCAATTATTATGGAGTCCAAGAGGCCAGCGATGGGATCACTATCAAGCAATGGAGGGATTTAGCCCAATCACCAGAGAAAACCAACGAGGTCGCAAGGCTCCAAGCAGAGACCGATCGTCTTTATATTGTAGCCCAAGAAGCGTCAGAATCCGCACAAAGAAAATCCAACGAGGTCGAAAGGCTCCGTGAGCTTTTGGAAAGGCTATGCGATTCCGTTTCCGAAAACTGGGATGAAGGCATCGCCAATTATTTCCGCGAGGAAGCCAACAAGCCCCACAATCAATAAAAACATCAACACCGAATTCAATAAGAAAATGAACCCCGACACAAACAAATGCCCCAACTGCGGTGCTGAATTTGCAACACTCACAGACGGAACCACATTTTTATGCGGAACCAACCGTCACCCAGATGGGTCTCACTCTCGCACCGAACTTTGCCGCGAGCGCGAGGAGAACACAAAGCTCCGCGAGATTCTCCATTGCGCGGCTGTCGATCTCCAGCACTGGGATGAAACGGTTCGCGCACAGGCCCAGCGCGAACTTTACAACTTTCTCAAAAAGGGAGTCCGACTCTCCCCAACGCCAGAGGAACCAACTAATCCGACTTGCCATAACACCACGCACAAATTCAGCCATTGCGATTGTAACGAACCTGTCAGTTTAGATCCTGCATCAAAAGTCACCCATGAGGGGAATGTCCATGCAAAGGATAAACAGCAAGACAACGAGGTCGCAAGGCTCCGTGAGGAGATTGATAAATTATGGGAGGCTTTATCAGAAAAAAAAGACCGACGAACGCCGTTGACGGCATGGTTTGCCAGAAACAAAAAGGTTCAACTCAAATGAGCGACACACCACAGTCAGATAAATTCGGGGAAGCGTTACGCCACAACTGGATTGAAAACCCGCATTGGGAAGACACAAGAGATGCCCATGATCTGTGCAGGAAGATCGAAGGGCAACTCACCAGAGCAGTAGCAATCTGTGACGCTATGATGGCATGGGAAACGCCACAAGACGCTAGGAATACATCGAAGGATCTATCTAAACTCAAAAAGGAAATAAACCAATGACCGATATCAGTAAATGCGATAACACAGATTGTCCCTCTCATATGCAGTGCTGGAGGTATCTAGCCCCTACATCACAATACCAATCATATGCAGACTTTAAGCCAGAACAGGGACAAGACAAGTGCGAGTACTTTGAACAGGCTGATTGGCACTACAGCAAAAAGGGATTCAAAAGAAAATGAAATCACCAATTGATGACATACTAAAAGAAATCGGGTTAGAGACTCCCGATCTTCCTCCGATAAACAAGAGGGAAGCTATCGAAATGGGCCTTGTAGAAGGCCGAGAGAAGCCCAAGAAAGGCATTTGCGGCAAGAGTGTCTATCCATCTCAAGCCAAGTGTAACCAAGCTATCAACCACTTACTCAAGAACGGCAATTCCAACACCAGTTTCCTCCGGGCATACCAATGCGACGAGTGTAAAGGAGGATGGCATATGTCTAGCTTTAACCCAAACAAACGGAAATGAACCCACTATACTCAATCATCACAGCAGGAGCGTTATACACGACTCCTATCCAGACACAGACCATCTACGTCTCTAACCTATCGGCAACAGATGGCAGGGATTGCGGAGCCTACTACCAGGTAACCGCTATTCCCCAAATCGTTCCCGTAACTCCAGAAGTTATCCCACTAGAGCAACCAATCCAAGAACAGGAACACGAAAATGATTAAGCAACCTAAAACATTAACGGCATTAAAGAAATATCGCTACGGAGTCACCGAGAAGTACCCCAAGGGATCAGCATATGACCCGGCACTATGCGGTTGGGTAGTCGTTGACGAGAAAGCCAAAACGAGTTGGCAATGCTCCCGAAAGAATGGTTATGGCAAAGATGGTCTATGGTGCTGTAATCACGGGCCACAAACTATTTAAAAGATGGTTTCTTGAACTTGCCTTCATAATTTGTAAACTCTAATTCTTGTAAAGGCATATTCCTTTCAATTAGCCAGTTTCTTGCAAGCAATCTATTACGCAAATTGGAAGGATCTCTGTTTAGGTTATGAGGATTTTCCCAAAATGAAGGATGTATTTCGTGGAAAATACAATTTTCTAATTCTCTGCCTCCCGATAACTTCATAAGTTCACGCAGTATTTTATCCCATGTTTCTCTACCCAATACCATATCGGGGAAAAGGTGATGGTTTCTTCTCCACCATCCCACCCTCATAGCGAACAGATCACACCCTGCATACTTTGCTCCTGCACTAATGCGATCATAGGAAAGCGGTTCATCCAGCCTCTTAAAGTCATGACGATATGCATATGCTGGCAAGGTTCCCTCTAGCCTCTGGATAAAGTTAGAGGCTACACAAGTATCGGTATTGGTCATCACCAAGACATCCGTATCATCCCTGCCAAGGCAAGCCAATCGGAGCATATCCTTGATCATGGGTATCCTACGCTTCTCATCTGGTATAACTTCAGCGGAACTTCTTACGAAACAGTTGTCATCCAACCCAAGATCCACCCATCCGATTCCCTTCCAAGTCTCTTCAGCCAAGGCATTGCGCCGCTTCTCATCCCCTGTAGCCCAAGGCATCCTCTGATAAACATGGACGATATTCGGTAGCGTTGCCTTTGGTCTAGGGTTACGGATCAGATCCAAGATCCGAGTCACATCCCTTGGGAAGTTCCTGTACCGGGTATAGGAAGCGTAGAATGGTCTCCAAGCCGTCCCATGCCACAGAGATGGTCTATCTGTCACGATTGCATGAACAGGCTTTGTAGTGGCGTATGCGAGGTGTATAGGGCCGCTATCGGTGAGGATGAGATGCGCCGTGTTGGGGTGATCCATGATACCTAAAATATCATAGAACTTTTCAGCTTTGATTTCAGCTAGGTCAATGATGTGGAACTCTGGAAGGCAGTTCTTTAGGATCTCCCATAGCAAATCATTGTATGGAAATGGTGAGGAGTTTCCCCCGGAGGAAACAACGATCCAAGGCTTTGTCTTTGGAATGCCCCTGTACAGTCTCTTTTCCCTTTTCTTGTCCCGTCTATCGAATACCAAAGGCAATTGGCGGGGCCATAGATCCAGCTTGTTAGCCAACCTCCAAGCATCTTGTTGGAAAGAGTCACAGATAATGGCAGGGCCATGATGGTTCCCATAGACTTGGCTTACCACAACATCCGTAATCCCGACAACTTGGGTTGTGGTTACTGTATGCCCTAGCGTCTTGGCATAATCCAATGCTCCAGCAATGTCTTCAAAAGGGCCATCGTAGACAATTGGTTCCACATAGCTGACTCCATCCAGAATGTCAGCGTAGTCCTTGGATATGATCAGACTAGGCTTTGTGCCTGTCTCGTTGTACTCATTTTGGAGAACAGGAAGGAATGAGCATACATCTCCGTACCTTCCGAGGTTGAGATATGTAGCCACGACTTACTCGTACTTCTTATGGAAACGGTGGATTAGCGTCAGCGTAGGGAAGTCCTTCTTCTCTTCTGGTTCTGGAGTCTCCTCCTGTTGCGGAGGAAGTTGACCATACTGCTTGGCATAGCGGAGGGTTTCGACAACAAAGTAGTTCCTCTGCTCCAGAAGGGAGATAACGATAGCTTGATAAAAGCTAACCTCTGGCAACTTGTTCTTCTCTCCCTGTTCACGAATCTCTCGTAGATTCAGATCACCGGGGAACTCTGACTGCTCAAAGGGATATTTAAGGGAAGGAGGCAGGATGTATTTTTTGCTCATGGCGTGGTTGGTTAAGCGGCAATCCTTTCGGAAACCGGCAAGTAAGGCAAGAGTTAAAAACTTCCAAATGGGTTCCTTTGTGACTTGGTTGAACTGTCAGTAGATCCAAAAGGATTTGATGATGCTCCTTTATTTCTTAATTTTGGAGGTGTTTTTGGCAATAGGGAGTAATCTTCTTGTGCGTGTGCCCCGGTCATTCCAACGGCAGTCAAAGCCGCGCCCTTTAATATGTCTTGAGCCTGTACATCACTTAATCCTTTTTCTCTCATGGATTCATATACATCTTTTGTCGCTCCAGACAAAGGAATCGGCCCCTGCTCCAGCAACCATTCTTTCCATGTGTATTGAGGCTGATCGGCATATTTCGCCTTTTCTCCCCTTGCCAACGGCCCAGGCAATGGTCTTCCTTGAAAATCAGTTCCAGTAGATACATCAGTAATTATGCCCAATGTTGGGTTCATTTTTCCTCTGACATACTCCGTTAAGTCTTTCATGGCTTGCTGGTAACGATTCCCCTTCAAGTAAACCTCCCTTTCCGTTCTCGGTTTAATCAAATCTCCATACACGATACGACCAATAAGCCTAATTGGATCAAGCAATCCACCATCTGCCATCACAACTTTATTCCCAATCTTCATTTTTAACCAATCGGTTTTTGAAGGATCGGTAAAGTTAACCTGTTGCTTGCTTCCGGTAGCACTCAAAATAGCCTGGTTTATCATTAATGCCCCAATGTATGTAGCCGCAAACTCACCGGCATTTTTCAATCTCTTGGTAGCAATGTATTTTTCTGCTGGTGTGGAATTTGACCAATCACCAAATGTTTTGATAGTTCTAACAGGATCAAACAAAACACGCGAAAATCTGGTTGCGTATAATTTTGGGGCAAAGAAAAGCCAATCCATCAATGGGTTTCTAGCTATTTGTCTTCCAGCCGAATATCCCTTTGGCAATGCCCCAGTTGCTTTATTGTTTAATGCGGCAATATATTTTCTGGTTTCTTCAGCTTGTTCTGGATTGGCCTTTATATCATCCGAAACATTCTCCCAATCTTTTTTGTTTAATTCAAGTCGCACAAGGTTTAGAGCATCGAATCCACGCTTGCCTCCAGCCGCAAATTTACCCATCCATTTGGCATACATTCCATAATCTGTATACTCTTCCCTTGGGTCAATACTTGCGCCGGCATCTTTCCATTTTTGGAAATCCTTGTCGTGAATCAAATCATAAATAATCTTCTCATGATACTTTGGACTTAACCACAAAGGGAATTGGCGCAGGAAATTTTTCCAATATATCAAAGCCCTTGTCGGCCTCCACAGCACACCTCCAGCATGAGTAAGCATTCCTACCGTTCCATGCCCCAAAACCTTTATTGCGGTTAGGAAATGCCACGGAGCCTTAATAACCCTATCTATCAATTTCTGTACAGGAGTCCTGTTTTCAAAAGCTAACTTTTGTTCAGCTTCTTTTGCCTCTTGTTTTGTTTTTTCAAGTTCCGAGAATACTTTTCTCGACTCCTCATTTAATTTTGGGGTTGGTTTTTTTGGAGCTTCCTTGAAATCACCTCTTTTTATTCTATCATTTAATTCATCAATTTTCTTCTTCCAGGCTTTTTGTCTGGCTTCATTATAGCGTTGCTCTGGAGTCTTTGGTTCTTTGCCTGTGACTCTTTTGTATTGCTTTCTCGCTTTTTCCAAATCTTCACGCAGTCTCCTTGCATATTCAGTCAAAGGTTCTTTTTTGGGAGTAGGTGCAATTTTTTCACCTTTTGCAATGCGGTCATTGACATCATCAATTGCTTTTTGAATGCGATCAATTTCCGCTTGTTCCGAGGATGGTTTTTTTCGATCTGCTTCTTCTTTTTCAATCTCCTTGAGCTTTTCACGCATTGCATCACGCTCTGCCATCTTTTGTTCATTTTCCCTGCTTTGCTCAAATGTTGGCTTTTCTGGCTTTGGCTTTTCAATGCCTCTTAATTTTTCATCAAGATCGGCAATTTGCTTATCATACAGTTTACGCAAACGCTCATTTTCCTTTTCCTCTGGCGAATCCTTTGGAGCCTCTTGCCTGTCAATCTCATTTCGGAGTCTCTGCATTGCCTCTTTTTCGGAACGCAATTGCTCAACCTCCGGGTCTTCTTCAATTCTTTCCCTTGGAGTGGGTCTTTCTCCCGTCCTCAACTGCTTGTCTAAATCTTCAATTGCATTTCGCAATCTAGTTTTTGCAGCATCAGACCTTGAAGCAAGAAACTGTTCGCGAGTAGGTTCGTTTGCTTTTGCCAGTAAATCATTTAACTGCTTTTGCTTTTCCCTAATTTCTTGAATTGCCTTATCGCGCTGTAATCCTGTTTTAAGCGGCCTCAATCCTTCATTTAATCGGTCAATGCTTTCCTGTAGCCTAGAAAGAGTTCGCAATTCCCTGGCGCGTGTAAGGATTTCGTCTTTGCTTGGAAATTTATATTTACCGTAATTGGTGTATGCTCTGCGAACATCCCTTATTGTTGCTTCTGGATATGCTTCTTTTACATCATCAAGAACGGCATTCATGACCTCGTTCTCTTCATGTAATCCTTCTTGAAGATGCGCTACCACTAAATCATAAATGCTTTTTTGGGACAATTCATCGCCGGCAACTGCTTCAGCTTTTACCCTGGCCCTCACATCATCGGATGATTCGGACTTATCCAACTGTTTTATTTTTTCATTTGCCGCTTTATATAGCTTATCAATGTATTCTTTAGTTACATCGCCAAGTTCATTTTTTATCTTTATTGCAAAATCGGCGGCATTTTTTACTCCATGAGCAATATATTCAGATGCAATTATTACATCGTCAGCAAATTCAGCGGGATCATATCCCGACATAAACCGTCCTTCTGCTCTTCTTTTGGCTTTTCTTTCCCTAGCCTGTTCAGCCAAAGAGCTAATCTTGTTGATGATTTTGTCGCTATACTTTGGCCCTTCCTTTGGTTGTTTTTCAGATGTTGGCTTCTTTTCCTTTTGTGATTTAGCCAACTTGTCTTCCAAATCCTTTATGGTCTTTTCCAAAGTCTCCTTTACGCCATCAGATTTTGTTTCGTTTATCTTATTTTGGAGTTCCTCATACTTTTTCTGCAAATCTGTAAGTCTTTTGGAAAGATCGGAAATCTGAATATTTTCTTCTGGAGACAAAGAAGACCCCTTGGCCTTTCTCCACCTTGTCTGTATTGCTTGAATTGAATTATCTTCAGCAATCAATCGTTGATATAAACGACCAATATCACTCCATTGAGTGCCAACAATTTTTTGGGCCTTATCAAGTCGATCAAGTTGAGATTCTATTTCGTTTAATTTGTTTTCAGCATTTGCCCTTTCAACATCATTTGTTTTTTCATCAAGATAAATCTTTTGCCACTTTTCCTGTTCTCCAAGAACCCTATTTCTTTCTGCCAGCAATAAAGCGGCATCATCATGACTGATGTTTCGCTTGCCTCCTTCTAAAATATTTGCAACAAGGTTTGATGAAGCTGTTGTGTCTTTGTTTTTTTCAACGGCATTAGCAACGGCTTCCTCGGCTCCGGGTCTTTCTTCTGGATTTAATTCCTCCAACCCACGGGCGAGTCTTTCTTGTGAAACTGTGGCCCTTTTAAGGCCGGTCGTGCGACCCTCGCCGCCCGTTTCTGGAGCAGTAACGGATGGTCTTGCCTCCGCTTTTCCAGATGCTTTGTTGTAAAGATCCGTAATCTCGCGGGATGTAATGCCGGGGAACTTGCTGGACAGTCCGCGAGACAGTTCCTCTTCCGTAGCGGGACTTCCATGAGTTTTTGTCAGAGCATCGTAAAGTTTATTTGCGTATGCCTCTTGGGGAGAAGGGGGGCCGTACTTTTCCCTTTCAATTCTTGCGCGCAATGCCGCTTCATCTTCACCAGGAATTCGACCAATTCCTCCAGATCTCCCTGTTGAACTCCACGCATTCCAGATTTGTCGCAGGAAATCACGAACTCCATTTCCAAGACGAGAAATCATTTCGCGTGACCAATCACGAAATGTCATTCCAGCCTTATAAATAGCTTTGCCGAAATTGGTTGCCGCTTCTTTTACTGAATCTGGAAATTCAAGGAATCCTCCTGTATCTCCACGGCGAGCATTGAAGTAGTCCCTCAAGTCTTGATCCATTTCGGAAGCGTATTTCTCTGGATCTTTTTGAGCCAACTTCCGCATCTTCTCCCTTTCGGTTTCAATTTTCTTTTCAATCCGGGATTGTTCCGTAGTTTCCTTTTCTTCTTTTAATGCACTATCGGAAGCATCTTTGATGTACTGCCAAAGTTCTGGAACAGTTTCTATATTCAATCCCAAGCCGGCACTATGTAATCCTGTCAATGCATCATCAATTACCTGGCCTTCCCCATTAGTTCCATAAAGAGTCTTGGAATGCTTTTGGGGGATCTCTGGCATATCATCATATTCCCCGCCGGTAACTTGCCTACCGCTTTCACGAATTTTCTTTTCCCATGCTTTCTTTGGAAGGATTTTGTTCTCTTGAAGATATCGAATTACTTCATCTCCATTTTTGCCTCCAAAGTATTGGGGTTTTCTATATCTGCTTTTTGGCAATCCTCGCTCTGATGGTTTTATTCCTTGATCATGGTAATTGGCTTCACGCTCAACATCGGCAAGCAACTTCTCGAACTCTGACTCCATGTCCGCTCCGATTTCCATTGCGTCCCGGTAATTGTCTACCGATTCTTGGAGAAATTTATTGCGCGTTTTCTTTGCTACTTTTTCAGCTTCGTTTGCAAATTCTGAATGAGTCTTGATGCTGGTTACTACTTTATTAAGAAGATCCTTGTATGGGTTTGATGGCTTCTCTGGCTCCGTTGGCTTTGGAGTTTCGCCCATAGGAAGCTGTTGCTCTTCCTCTGTGCCTACAGTTGGCTTTTCAGGTTCTGGCGGCAACTCTTCTCCAGCAAGATTAAATGGAAGAGCATCCTCTCGGAATAACTGTCCTTCGCCAGTAGTCTCAATAGTTGGGGTAGTAGCGTCGGCTTCTGGCCCTACTTCTACTTTTGATGTTGATTCCTTATCTTGCAACCAATCAAGGAACTCCCTTACAGGAATGCGCTCTGGCTTCATTGATGATCTTGGATCAACAACACCTAAAATGTATTTACCATCTGGACTTAATTCAGCTTCGTTCCACTCATTAAGAAGATCATTTACTGCATCTCTTCCCCTTGTTTTAACAAGACTTGGAAGGGTTTCTTTTGGCTTTGTTGCAGATGTCTTTGGTTTTTTAAGCCACGCCTCTGGAAAAGAATCAATTTTGCCATCGGGATACTTTATTTTTACATCCGTAGATAAAGGATCTTTGCTTCTTGAAACAATTTCTACTTGGGTTCCTTTTGGGTAGCCACTATAATCACGATTTGTAGTTCTGCTGTTTTCTGTTATTGGAGCTACTTCTTCTTTGGGCTTTTCTTCACCTTCTGTGGCAGGGACTTCTGGTTTGTTTTCTGCGCCCACTCCTTCGCCCACGGTTGGTGCGTTGCGAACGCCCACTTCTCCTGTTTTTTCGACTTGAACGGCATTTTCTTCTTTAGGTTTTGCTTCAGCAGGGGCTTCAGCGGGTTTGGTTTCCTCTGAAATTACAAGTTCCCTTTGTTTATTAAGATCAACTTGCTGTAAGCGTATTGCATCAATTCTGTCTTGAACTTGTCTCCTTCCAATGCTTCCTTCCGGATATTTTGGTAGTTCATCTATGACAAGCCTATTTTGTTCATCAGTAAGATCTTGAAGCTGTTTATCTAGATCATTTTCAGGAGCATTAGAAATTTCTTCAGCGGGTTTCTGTTGTTCTAATTGCTGTAAATATTGCTTCTGATTTTCAGTCCATTCATTTAGATCAGGAAATTGAGTTTTTTCAGCGGGTTTCTGTAAAGCATCAATCTGTTGCTGAATGGCAGTATGCTCTGGCGATCCTTCCTCATGCTCCAGTTGTTGGGCAACAAGATCGGAAATCTTTGCGCGGTTTAATTCCTCTGAAGTTGCGGCAGGGATATTAATCGTAGGGCCGGTAACCTCACTGGGGGGCGAGGGAACCTCATGCAAATCATCCGCTTTGGAAATAATTGCCGCTTCTTTTGAGTCAACGCCAGGGACGGTAGATGGAGCAACCTCTGGAGCGGGGCCGGGTATATTTTCGGGCGATGGACGTTTTTCTCCCATTATTGCGTGTTTGGCGGCAAGACCTCCAAATCCCAATCCAACAACAGCACCCAATCCTCCTTGAATTCTCTCCTGCAATGGCAAATTAGGATTAATTGCTTCCTGCACTTGGCCAGGAATTGCTCCAAGCATTTGACCAGCAAACAATCCAGCCGCCCCCCTGCCAATTTGCTTTACTCCTTCAGCGGCACTTTCTAATTCTTTTGGAACCCCGCCAAGAAGCACGCCACCAGGACTCATAAAAGATCCCAACACCCCTGCTCCCACATTGAAAGCTCCCTTTCCTATTGCTTCAGCGGTTGTATCTGTTGGAGTTGACTGAAGTTGTGGAGTGGTAATAAAAGGTGTAAAAATCCCCTGCTCCTGCTCTAATCGACTTGCTAATGGCTTGTATTCATACTTGGTTTCTCCTGTTGCGGTTTTACCAAAAGGAACAGCTTCTTCAATTTTTTGCGCTTCCGTAGGGCCAAGCAATGGAGACATGAATCTTCCTGCTTGTTCCATAAAACCCATTGGCTTTGCTTGGGTGATTTCTGGAATGGGAGGAAGATTAATAACCTTACCTGTCTGCTCTGGCGTGGGAAGTTGCGTATCTTGCTGTTGTTTTGGTTGTGCCAAAGTTCCAGCTATATCATCCAGCGTGTACCCAGCCTTTTGCGCTCCAGACACATCAAAGCTAGGGTTGTTCGACGAGAGAAATTCAGAAATCTGCTCATCAGAATAACCGGCTTTTCTTGCGCCGTTGATATCAAATGGCATATTTTAGCGGTAGAAAGATGTCAGCGGAGGGCGATTTGTGTCTGTTGCCATTGCCGCTGGCGTAGCGGCATCTGGAGGAGTTTGGATCTGGCTTGCATCCACGGGAGCTTCTTGTCCAGCTTGTGCGGCGGGAATGCCGCCAACAGCAGATTGTTGCTGACCGATATTCTTCAATGCCGAAAAATTCCTTATAGCTTGATCAAGATTTTGCTGTTGCGTCTTCACATCCTTTCCTCCCCAAATTCCAATAATGGGCCAATTATGACCATCAACGTGGGATAAATCAGTTCCCTTGGGTAATGTGGCAATATGATTGCCCAGCTTGGTTTTTTCCTTTAACAACTGATCTCCAATTCTTTGATAAGCACTTTCAAAGTTTGCATCTGGAATGCCAGCATTTCCAAGAGCGGCTTGAGTCTGCTTGTATTGGGAATACGCGCCGGCAAATTTTCTCATATCATCTTGAGAAATTGGCTTATCCTCTTCAATTGCAGTTTGAATATTATCGGCGGCTTCTGAAGCACCGGGGGTAGCGGGAGTTTGTCCTTGTGCCGGTTGACCATTCCAAAGGTTGGAATACAAGCCAACTTGTTTGGCCTTGATTCCAGCGTTTTTAAGATCAATGCTTTGTTGCTGGAAAGGGGTCATTGACTTTGTTGCGGGAATAAAATTGCCATTCTCGTCATATGTTCCTGGGTGAGTCCTTTCCAAAGAATCCATTCTTCCCTGTAGCATTGCTTGCGTCCTCAACATATGCTGTGCATTGATGTTGGCAGACTGTGCCATGTTAACGGCGTGATTAGCCATTGGAGCAAGAATGGGAATTTGAGATGCATTCATTGCCGCTCCATAAACATCTCCAAGGCCCGTAGAATCTCCGTTAGCGATTTTGCTCATTCCTTGCTGAACCTGGTTTTGCAAAGAAGGAAGCATTGCTTGAGCCGCTTGTGTTTGGGCATGATTCTCAATTGCTCCAGAAATCTGTTGACCAAGAGAAGCCAACGAGTTTGCGACCGTTTGATTCCCTTGTTGGATGTTTCCAAAATTGTAATATCCAATTGCCATATGATTTATCCGTTAAATCCTTGATTATAGTAACCAGACTGTCCACCGCCAGAATAATAAGCAGGAATTGCTCCTTTTCCAAATGCCGATTGAACGGCGGCAGGAGTTTCATAAAAACCGCCAGAACTCAATTGATCAGAACCAAATTGATTTCCATATGCCGCAGTTCCTTGCTGTGGGGTAGAAAGATTGGAATAATAATTTGCCATATTGCCGGCATTCATCAATCCGATTCCAGCACTTCCAAGACTAGCCAATCCTTGAGCTATTCCTTGTCCTTGGGCTTGTTGCGATCCATATTGATTCATTTGTGCTTGATATTGATTTTCAGCACCCGTCATTCCAAGTCCAGATGCTTGCATTCCAAGTTGTCCCCTTTCATAAACTTGCTGATTCCCAATCCCGGCGGCTTGCATTCCAAGTTGCGCTCCAGTAACTGGTGATACAACCATGCTATTTGCGAGTTGTTGCCATGTGGGGGCGGCACTCAATCCGTATTGGGAAAGACCAAGACTTGTCTGACCAATGTTACGGGCAAAGTTCTGTGGAGCTTGTCCACCACCAGAGAAAAGGTTGAATCCCCCACCAAGATTCTGTGCTACTTGGCGATTGATATTCTGTTGAACATCAGCGGGAACTTCTCCTTGGATGTAGGAGTTGATTTGCTTTTGAGCAAGTTCCCTTTGCGCTTGCGATCCAGGCGTTACTTTGTTTTGGAGCGCAATCTGTTGTGCCGTTCCTTGATTGGCAAATTGTTGAGCAAATCCAGCCGTGCTTGTCGGCTGAAATCCAGTACCTAAAATGTTTTGCTCTTGTGAAAGTTGTGCCGCTTGATAATCAGTAGGAGTGGGCACATATTTTTTTGCTTCTTCACCAAATTGATTAAAGTTTGGTGAGCCGGGAGCTTTCTTGGATGCGTTATAGGCTTGCATACCAAGACTTCCAGCAGTTCCAGCGGCGGCAGTTACTGCTCCGATTGCGGCTATAGAAGTAGCACTCAATCCAAAAGTTTCATACACAGGCATCAGACGATGCTTATGTTCTCCAAATGTCTGTGATGGTATTAAAAATCTCATGCGAGTTGAAGTTCTTTATGGATTAAACTTGGACTTACTTCTTTTTTCCACATACTGAACTCTGGTTTAGATGTATCAATTAGCGGGTTTTCATTAGGTTCTGAAAGTTTTATCACAATTTTATCGGGATCTTCAATATTTTCTGGATTAGAGTGACAAGTAACCCAAACAGTATCTTCAATGTTGTAAAGAAAGCGTTTTGTTCCCGGTCTAGTAATGCCCATATCTCCAGCAACATATAGTGCTTCACGCTCAAAAGACCCATCAGATGTTATTTTTAAAACGGCAACTTTTCCTTTTAGTATAAAAAAAGGATGAGTTGTTTTATGTTTAAGCGAAACCACAATTGTGCCAGCTGGCATAAATATCTTTCTGGTATAGATTTCTGGAGTAAAAAAATGCTCCAAAGGACATTCAACTTGAGGTGCATTGCCAACTTCTAGCTCCAATTTGTCCATTGAAGAAACTTGTGATAACTCTTTCATATCAATAGGGCCATGTAGCCCCATCATCCCACACATATGTCGGGATCAGAGCATTGAGCATCATGTTGTTTGAGAACTGGCGAATCGTACTACCAGTAGGTTCTTCCCTATCAGCGGTTTCCCTGTTGACTTCAAATATTGCATTCTGGAGAGAGATAGCATAAAGCTGGTCACTACCTTTGTTCTCACGATAGACAACCGCCATCACAGCAGAGATCATTGCCTCTGGCGTAAACTCCACTTGGTCAGTCAGATTGAACAAGTCTTGGTAATTCTTCTTGCAGTACAGGATCACCGAATCCCTTACTCTGCCCTGGATGGCATACTTCCTAAAGGATGGGTTGACATCCTGTGGTTGATAAATGGACAACAACATCAAAGCATTGTTGTCGGGATTCCAAGAATACAACCTTACCCTGCCAGTAGTTTGGGTCTTGGTGACTTGGAAAACAGTCTTGAAAAAGTTGGTCGAGTAAGTATATGCGGGAGCAACGCCAAGTGTGATCGTCTCGCTGATCCTCGTTCCGTATGCATCTTCGCCAAAAAAGGTGAGTTGCGCCCCCGCATCAGTAGGAGACTCGGCTTCTATGGCGAGTTGATAGGGTGCGTAATCGTAGTTCTGGAAGGTGATGTGCTTTCCACCAATCTCAATGAACTTCTTGTTTCCTCCGTTCCAAGCATATCCCTGTCCCCAACCATTTCCATATCCACCGCTTGCGGCATCACCCCATGAGTCTTGGGGAATGCTCTGATACCATTCGTTCCCAAGAGATACAGGAACTCCATCAATCCATGCCAACCTTACTTGCTTGTACAGGCTAGGAAGAGTCAGAACATTGTTGACGCACTTGATGCAGACATACTCGCAAGTGCTATCTATATCGACTTTATTCCAAAGAAGACTTCTTCCTTTATTAAGATACTGAAGCTGTAATACTTGATTGCAAGTACCACTGTTACCGCAATACGGTCGCAGTATTTGAAGCATGTCTTGTACAGAATAAAGCATAAAACTAGGCGCAGTAAAATTTTTCTAGTATATACCTTTTCTTCCTTGTTTCAGCAAGAGTAACCAAATTTTTGATTCGGTAATCAATTCGTTTCCATTTTTGCTTTGCTGATTCAGATAGATTTTTTATATGCTCTTTTTCAAACATCATTCCTTTCCTAGCATTAGATATTTTTTTACAAGCATCTTCTGAATGTTTTCTACCAGTACTACAAATAGAAATTACTTTTTTGGTTTCTTCAGAATGTTTAGGTTCTTCCCCTCCAGTAGTTAAATTAAAACCAAAATTAAAATCAGAAGATTTGTATTGTTTAATCCATTCTGCTTCTTTCCATCCAAGCATTTCTTCTGGACAATGCTCAATTATACAAAAATCAAAAGCATTTTCTCCATATTTGTTCCATGAATTTTGAAAATGTTTATTGTCGTGATAATTTCCACGCAATCTTGTTCTGTGAGATGACATTCTCTTAATGACATTTTTAGCCTGTCCAATATATCGCTTTCCGCTTTCAATGTGTTTCCAGCAATAGATTCCAGATGCAGATGCCATAAGATTAGATCATTTCGCCACGGGTAATCGGATGACCCTTGAGATTGCGGGTCATTGGACGCTTGGGGCCGTTCTGTGCATTTAGCATCCCCAACTTGATAGAGGGGGATGTTTTAGCCTTGAGCATTTTGGCCCTCATAGCCCCAAGTTTTGGGAGCTTTGGGAGAGCCATATGCTAGAGGAAATCGCTATGGAAAGGAGATCCCTTGCCCATAGAAGTCTCATTGGCGGGGCCACCTACAGAGTAAACTCTCTGGTTGGCTTCACCAATGGCTTTGATACGGGCGGTACGGGCATCCTTGTAAGCACGAATCGTAGGAATGTCTCCCTTGATCTGAACGCTTTGCATCGGTTGAGGCATTGCATGATCAGAGACAATCCCACGCTCGGTCTTATCAACCGTGTATTGAACGCCGTGAGATGCCATATTATTTCTTGGAAGATCCACGACCGGGGCTGGTCGGTTCGGGTTGGAGCTTGCCAGCATAGAAAATGCCGCTGAACTCCGTACCGCGAGGATTGTTGCTCATGTTTTCCTTGACGGTTCCACGGGTGGAAAAGCCTTCGGATTGGAGCTTGGGCTGTGTTGCCCTATTGATGTCCTTTGCCATATGGGTTGTTTAGTTTGGGGTTATGTTGAGGTTAAGATGATACTATAGATTGAACAGACCAGTTTACTTTTGTGTAATATGTAACGGTCGGAAGAACAATTTGGAAGCCATTAGTTGTTTGGCTACCATCAATAATAGACCATGAATTAGCGGGAGGCGTTGTAGTTCCTGATGCGCTCACAAAATAAGCTGTAATAATGTAATTTGTATTTGGCATTGCCGTTCCAAAAGTCACAATATTTAAGCCAGCCGTGGGAGATAAAATTGTTCCACTCTGGACATTTACCGCCAAGGCATTGTATTCGTTCTGGAGATTCTGGATATTCTGGTTGATCGTCTGGATCTGTTGAGGCGTAACCAGACCAAGACCCGGGATATTTACAGTACCATTGTTCAGATAAAGCTGAATAAAGCTGTTCAGAATGTCACTCCACTTGCCCTCTGGACAATAGTTAGCTGGCACTACTGGAAACAATAGTTGGGCTGGTGAACTCTGATTCTGCATAATTGGTTAAGTTATAGAGTTGTTTTTGATTTGAAGCAATACTTTTAACCAGCAACAGAATAAATTGCTGTAGGCAACGGAACAATTCGATAGTAATCAAGATCGGGTTGGCAGGAACATTGGATTGGAGTTGGATCATTATAGAAAGTATCCGGGCAATCTCCCTGTGGAAGATCCAGAGAGTCATTGAATATGCCAGAAAGCCTTACCCTATCGACAATGCACGAACCTTGAATATCAATCTTCAATTGAAACTCTGCTCCTTCTTGATTTGAGTTCTGTGCAAAAGTTTCACACTCATTGATGTCTGGAGAAGGGAATTTAAGTTGCTGATAGCGGGGCTGTGATACAGCAGGAACGCATCCATATGTCACGGGTGTACATTCATCCAATCCAACCGTGATTGGTTTAGAAAGCGTGGTGAAGCAAGGATAAGAATCTGGCCTATACTCGCAAGAGACAGTAACCGCTTCCTTTAAGTTTGAAATCCAGACTTCTCCACCAGCAAGTTGTTTGCGAACAAACTTTGATGCTCCGGGGTTTGGAACAAAGTCAAAACGCTTGGTAATAAAATATGATCCAATTGGAACGCTACCATATTGGACAGAGTAATCATCAACTCCTGTGAGGAGTGAACTGCTATTGGCAAGCTCGTAAATCCTGTTCACGCCATCAGCATCAAACGAGAAAGCAAATCCACGCTGTACCCCATTGATTTGAGCAGTAGCAAGCTGTGTGGGTTGCGGCCCCTCCCAAAGACCATTCCAGCGAGTAGGCATGGAAGCATCTGGCGAGATCCTGCTTTCTTGCTCCACATCCAGAACAATCATTGCCCTGCTAGGACGATGAAGCCCGTAATTTGGATTAGCGTTGGCAACCGTGAATGGGGAAACCGTAGCAATCAGCCTATTGTCAAAGAACATTGCTGACTCAAATTGCCTCATCCAAGGGGTATCATAATTAACCCAAGGCTGAACCTCACGGGAGATTTTACGGAATGACAAAGCCTCATAGAAATCTACTTGAGCATTGTTATAAAAAGCCCATCCATCATCAGAACGGAAATAGACATCGTTGTTTACTCCACAAATACTCCAGGGTGACCGGCAACCTCTTCCGATTAGGGATACTTTTTGGATATTGTTCGCTTGCCAAGTTGTCCTGTCTTGGGAGAGATCAAGCGTGAATGATCCATTCTCACAAAAGACCACAAGTTCACCCTGTCCACGCACATTGATATTGAGTGAAGGCATCACCCTCATCCCGGTAATCAATCCAAGGTTGGCAGGAGGAGTAAATGATCCTCCCTCGGCCCAATAGGTTTGTTCTGTGAAGTTTTGGGTATTGGATGTGGTTGTAAATCCGTTTCCGTAAATGATGTCGGAAACATAAATGTTGTTGTTAGCATCACTTACAGCTACTCGACCATATGCATATGCCATGATTGTACCAATCGGCATCTGTTGCTTCACGGGATTGAGCCTGTATACCGTGTTATTTTGTTCCGCTGTAATGGTTTCGGTTGCCGCTGAAGTATTAGCAATGTTTGACCAAGGAGTAAACGATCCATCTGGATATACGCTACGGACTTGGAATGCGTATGATTGAGTGGATGAAGATGCGCTGAAATTATAACGGGTTTGATTGTATGGTACGGATGCCACATCAAAAAATACGCTACCGTTGTATTGGCATTGTATTTGATTGGTTTTTGCTCCCGGTGCATTGTCAGTCCAAGTCAATGCAATCGTTGTTAATCCATCCCCTTGTGCTTGAAGGTTGGTTGGTGTTCCAGAAATATCTCCAGACCATGCAATAGGATCTTGGTATCCATTTTGAATGTACATCCAATCTTCCGCTTGAACAAACCAAGTGTGCATCATGGTCGGATCATTGCCGCCAATCAATTTGTAAAGCGTTCCAATATTGTTGACAATGGAAAGGAAATAAATAGTTCCAGCAACCGATACAACAAACCCATCCGCTGATCCTGTCTTTATTGCTTTGTAGGGCCAGGCTCCCTGGAAGTTTCCAGTTTGGAAATCAGAAAGTATTGATGGGTCTTGCCCATATGCTGGCGTAATTGGAATCTCCGTAAACGGAGGACGAGTAGAATTAATGCCTTGGCGAAAGGATCTGTTTACGCAAGACGAGACATATTCTGCTGGCAAGATTGAAGGATGCGTTTCCGCATCCATTCCAATCGTTACAGTAGAGCCATCGTAAACTCTTCCATCCTGTGCCATGAATTAGAATGCTCTTAAAGTGCAACCAGCAACAGTTAATGAAATTCCTTGATTAGTTGCTCCTGTTTGTGCAACCGCAAGGTTGATATTGTATCCAGCACCAGAAACAATTGGCATATCAAAATTTGCATATACAGAACTTTGAGAAACTATTCCAGCAATAGAACATGATCCATAAACTTCATAGTTGTATGGAACCCAATAGTGAGTTGTTCCATTTGAATATGCTTGAGATATAACACAAGAAACAAATTGACTTGCTGGTTGAACAGTAGCAGACAAAAGCAAATTTGCTTTGTCGGCAACAGAAGCAACAGGCAATCCAGTAACTGCTCCACCAAAATAAATCTGCGTACTTCCCGTGCTAGGAAGAATTTGAGGTTGATCAGTCAACCCAAAATAAACATTCCTTCCGTTTTGGATGTAGTAAGAAGAGATTTGATTGTTGTATCCGCTATAGAAAACACCAATCATCCTGTAATAACCCGTTTGGTTTGTTGTTCCATACCCGCCAAGATTTGTTGTATTTGGCGAAGTGCTTTGACTTGATCCAACAACGCTGAATGTAGAAGTTGCGGAATTGTAAATGGCATAAACATAATAATAGTTACTTGCCGTTGTTCCTGCAATATCCATTGATCCCGGCCCCGTGCCCGTATTAATCGTTAATGTATAAGTAGAAGCACTTCCATCTTTGAAGATTTGCGCTCCCGTGGAGAAATTAGTCAGAACCAATTCACCAAAAGAAACAAGAATACTATTAACAGTATTGTAAACCAATTTAATTGATTGAGCATCAATAAATGCTGGAGCCAATGGGGTAGAAAATGCGGGAACCCCGCTAACCATTGTCAAAACTTGACCGTTAGTTCCAAGTGATGCTTCTGCAACCGTTCCGCTAGACCTATAAACAACACCATCATTCGGGATAATGTTGTCAATGGTTCCCCAAGTAGTCGTGCTTTTATTTGGAGCAACTACCGGGAATTGGGATTTAGATGAAAGGCTTGATGCGGGTGCAAATTCCACCAATTGACCAGCACCAGTTGTTGCTTGCAAACTAACACCAGCATAGGGAACATCACTAAAAGTAGGAGATTGAAGTGCTTGACCCGTTGCCGTGTTGTCTGGAGGAGCAATATAAATTGGCTTGTTTGAAGAACCATCCCCCCAAGAAACATTTCCAACTTTATTGTAGGTTAGAATGCTTTGAGCTTGGGTGTTTGAATCCGTTGCTTTAAAAGTAGGAACTGTGTACTTGCAAAAAGCGGAATCCTCACCAACGAGACGAACAATATTCCCATCGTTAAGTGCGGTGCAATAAGTTGGGAAGTTGGGATTGCAAGCCGGGGGAGCATACTGAACGGTGTTTGCACACCCGCATCCTCCACCCCATCCGTTGTAGTTGTTTCCGCAAGACATAGATCAATAAGTTGTA
>Ga0207955_1000041_pt1 | contig 52576 bp, 109 predicted proteins | sample CryBogCBE29Jun09_FD_184563 | JGI IMG/M metagenome (GOLD analysis project Ga0207955, IMG submission 184563) | Freshwater microbial communities from Crystal Bog, Wisconsin, USA - CBE29Jun09 (SPAdes) (version 2) | ecosystem: Environmental > Aquatic > Freshwater > Lake | place: Crystal Bog... | reverse complement strand
GAACCAGAGTCGTACCAAATACGGTTAATTTCGCCGATACGTGAATCGCCGTCGTCATAACCGTGATAACTTGTGAATAATTTTTGTACGAATGCCATTAGAATACCCTAGATAGAGTATTTATCGGCGTATGAGTTGTTTGATTTTATCTAGCAAATCGCCATCTTCAGAGCCTATAGTGTCGTCAGATGTAAGTTTATCAATAACTGGGCTTTCTTTACCTTGTGCGGCTTTAGCTAGTTCTAAATGCTGTTGTAGCGGAGGAACCATTATAGGGTTACTTTGAAGTTCAGGTTCTTCGTGGTCTTGACCTGCTGAAACTTCAGGCTCGCCATCACCATTAATCTTAATGTTGATAGGAATATTAATAGTGAATTCTTTTGCTCTCATGGTAGTATTTATTAGAAGCCGTTAGTCGCTGGGTTATAATATAATAAGTTAGTCCATGTATCTGAGTTAGTTGCATGACTGTTGGTGTAAAGTATTGACAGGCTACCTGGGCCTTGATTGTTAGCATACTGAACACGAATTGGATAATATGTTCCTGCATTTAAATTAATATTACCACTAGAACCGCCTGTATCTGATAAGTTAAGAACAGCGTTGCCAGTTGTAAATCCACTTACGGCATTTGATCCAATCCAAACAGTAACAGTATCATCAGGGCTTGCGTAGATAGACCAGTTACCTGAATAGTTTGGCTTAATGTATCCTAACCATTGATAAGCTATATTAACTTGTGCGGCAGTTAACGACACATCAAAGTTGTTTACTACAGAGTGTCCAGTAACTGTTCCTGTTGCAAAGAATGTAGTACTAGCTGTGTTTTGGCTAGGCCATCCACTGTAGGCTGTTCTATAAATGCCAGCTGTATATTTGCTAGTGTTGGCAGTAACTTTAGCCGGAGTTGTAACAGCTTTTTCGTGCAAAGCACCCAATGATCGCCAACCAAATCCTGGCATGTTAGGCTAGCTCAGTAATTGTGATTGGGCCAGTTGAACTGTTGGCCGCAAATGCTACCATTGTTTTGCCTGACGTTGCTACGAAGAACTCAACACCGCCCGCTGGAATTAAAAACGCATTGTTATTAGCAACGTTACTGGTAACTGTGAAGCTACTAGTTGTTAGCCCTGTGCCCACTAGCACCCAAGTATCTTGGTTTACTGCTACACGTATAATGCTAGTTGTTGCGCCAACTGTTGACGATACTGCGCATGATGTAGTTGTTGTGAAACTTTGTGTTACGCCTGGATTGTAGGCACCTTTTCTTACTGTTAACATAGTGTTGTCCTTGTCCGTATTTGTGGATTCTTAGTGTTATTTATCGTTAAATACGTTACTATGATTAATAAACAACCTTTTGAAAAACTAATTGCAGATTTGAAAGAAAACGGAAAATATCGTGTGTTTAACGATATTGTTCGCGAAACCGGCAAGTTTCCACAAGCCATTTGGTACGGGCCATATAACATTAAAACTATTGTTAATTGGTGCTCAAATGACTATTTGGGCATGGGTCAAAACAAAATAGTCTTAGAAGCCATGCACACAGCCCTGGACCATACAGGATCAGGGTCAGGTGGTACACGTAACATTGGCGGTACTAGTCATTATCACGTAGCTCTAGAGCACGAGCTTGCTACCTTACACAAAAAAGAAAAGGCTGTATTGTTCAGTTCAGCTTATGTGGCCAACGAATGGACACTAATTGCCCTAGCTAAGATTATTCCAAACATTGAATTTATCAGCGATGCTAACAATCATAACAGTATTATTGTAGGCATACAACATAGTCGAGCAGACAAAGTTGTCTTCAATCACAACGACTTAGATGATCTAGAACAAAAATTAAAAATTAGTTTTGCACAAGGTAAAACTCCTTGTGTAGTGTTTGAAAGTGTCTATAGCATGGATGGCGATTTTGGACACATCGAAGAGATATGTAAATTAGCTGAGAAATACAAAGCTATTACCTACATTGACGAAGTACACGCCGTTGGCCTGTATGGACCGCATGGTGGTGGCAAAATAGAAGAACTTGGGCTTGAAGACAAGATTGACATAGTCAACGGAACCTTGGGAAAGGCCTTTGGAGTCCAGGGCGGTTACATTGCTTGCGATAAGATTGTAGCCGACGCTATTCGAAGCGTAGCCGCTGGATTCATTTTTACAACATCAATGAGTCCTGTTACTTGTAGCGGAGCATTAGCCGCTATCAAATGGTTAAAGGATCATAACGAAGTGCGTGAAAAGCATCAAGAGCGAGCACGTAAATTAAAACATAGATTAACGGTAGCGGGTATACCCGTAATGGAATGTAGTACTAGCCATATTGTACCTGTACTAGTTGGCGATGCTAAACGTGCTAAAGCTATGAGCGACGCTTTATTGAACGACCACAGCATTTATGTACAAGCAATCAATTATCCTACAGTTGATGTGGGAACGGAGCGGTTGCGTTTCGCACCTACTCCGTTTCATGATGATGGAATGATTGAAGACCTAGTAATAGGCCTTAAAGATGTGTTTAGCCGTATAAACTAATCAATTCCATAATACCAAAGAACAAGGCAGCTTTTACATGATCAGCATTAGCCTGCTCTTGTAATTGCTGTGTGTTAATCATATCTTGTAGAATCTCTTTAGCTTCACTGGCACTTAGTTGTCCAGCACCTACAGCACCGTGGACTTGTATAGCATAATTGGCACGTTCAGCCGCCCATTGGTCACCGCTTTGTGCTACTTGTTGTAATTGATCGCTCATTAGAATCTCCCTTGTACGGTTGTTGCAATTATATCAGCTTGCTGTATTAACACTTTTTTCTTCATGTCACAATACAATGGGCTTACTGGTCCTTGTGCTACTCTGTCTTGAAACTCTTTAATTGTGTTAAGCATAACAACATCTAGTTTGGCCATGTCTTTGGTACCTTTGGTATTAGCGTACAAGTCATACCATTCTACTTTCATAAACAAATCATGTAGCTGTGGCTTAACGTCTCCAGTACAATCTATGTGACGTGCTATCTGTTGCATATCAGTAACTACTACACTTTGATTGCCGTCCCAGAAGCTAGGAATTTGATCTTTAAGATCACTTAATGTACTACAGCCACTTAATGTCAATACTGCTATCAATAATAATCTTTTCATTTTTTATGTCCTGATTTCATATTAGCCATCCAGTGCGCTAGTTGTGCCGCACGACCACTATGCCCTTTGGCAAACTTACGTAAGCTACTTACACTACCTTTAGTTGGAACATGATATCTTTTACTGTCGCCTTTGTCTTCTGGATGACGACCATCGGCAAAGTTCTCGTGTACTTTATCTAAGAATGTATCGGCAAACTCTTCGCATCGTGTGCGTAGCTCTTTGTTTTGTGTTTCGACTAGATTGTATTCACGATTGTCTTCAGCACCATCGTGCTGTGTAGGATCAATGTATCCACAATAGACTTTTTGTATACCGTGCTCATTTAATAAGTCAGCACAACTAGGGCCATCACGTTCATCCATTGGAGTGTTACATGGACTAAGTGTTGTTATGATAACACTACCTTCTGGTATGCTTCCATACTTCTTAATAAAGTCTTCAATCACTGCATGTTCTGCATGTATGCGGCCATCTTTGCCTGGACGATTAAGACGAGCCATGTATTCACCTCTAAGTGGTAGTATACCAGCGGCTACCATGCCAAAGTCTTTGTCAGACTGTTGTCCTCGCTCTACTAGATCGCATAGTTCTGCCAAATACTTGTCTAACTTATGATAGTTGCGTAATTCATAGTCTCCGCGATGCGGGTCCATCGATATGCTACTATCTGGTGTATCATGACTGCGATCAAATTCTACGAATCTCATTTTTTACGCTTGCCGAGTTTGGTATACTTGCCTGATTCTTTCTTGGCTATAGCTATGGCTGCTTGTTGAGCTCCGCCACCTTCCGCCACATCTTTCTTTCTAATGCTGAGTTTGTCAGCAGGATTACCTCCACCAAACATATTGGCAATTGCGTCTCGTGTTCTTTCTTGGTCTTGCCTTTTTTGTTCGCGTCTATCTGCGGTGGCTTGTTTTTTAGTGCCTTTCTTGATTGACTTCATCATAGTGTCAAACGGCTTGTCACCAGTGGTCTCTGACATGCTCTCGTTAGGTACACAGTTGCGTACCTGGCCACCGTTCTTACCTTTCTTAGTACCAGCCGCATGATGTCCTGGCCAACACTTGGTGAAGCCGTTGGAGTCCTTGGCACCTTTCTTAATCTCAGCAATCATTTGTTCGCCTTCTAAGATCATCTGTGCCATTTCTTCAATGCTTTCACAATTCCAACGACGTAGTGCTAGTGCCTTAGGAGTAGGCTTACCATTAGGCTTTTTCATTGGGCCTTTATTGCCACTCATACGAGCACAGAAACTCTTACGGCGTTTAGCAGCCTTAGAGCCTGATTTTAATTTGCTTGGTTTGGTTGTTACAGCAGTCTGTAGTTTACTGCCTGGATGTTCTCTGCGATAAGCATTAACAGCTTTTTGACTAAGACCGTTGGTCTTGTCATGATGATTGACCTTGTTCCAATCTTCCCATATGTTGGTTAGATTGGAAGCAAGATTTTCTAATAATGTTTGATCAAGTGTCTTCTTCATAATAAATTCCAGCTAACCCGCATCCTAATCTTGCTAGCCCTAGATAAATGTCTTTACACAGGGCTATAAGGATTTCTCGGACGATCTGTGCCATCATCTTCTGGGTATACTGGATATTTATCCGGATCAGTCGGCTGAAGCGTTAGCACCACATTTAGCACGTTTAGCATTGGTTAGTGCTCCAAAATCTACAGGCCATTCTTTGCCTGGTTGTAGTTCTATTGCGCCAGCTGGGAAAGCAAACTTAATACCTGCATCTTGTTCAATTGTAGCAACTGGTACACGGAATTTAGTTAAGTCGTTACCTAAGTTTGGATATGGTGCTACGTGTGGGAATCCCCATCCTGCAATTTCTTTAGTAGCATTGTTGATAACAATCTTGTAAAAACCATGTGGAACAACTACACCTTTACCGATTGTCTTATCGCCAGGCCCATATAAGCCGCCCGCAATAACTGTGTAGCTCTGATTTCTCTGGACTGACCATCCTCGGACAGAAGTCTCCAACAATTTCCAAATTCCGCGATTTAAAGAACCTGCTTGTGGTGACATGTTTGTCATCAAAAAACTTTCATATTCAACTTGCGGATCCCAACTCAAGTCTCCATCTGGAGCCATATGTCCTTTGTCGTACCCTGTTGCAGCATAGTCAGCTGGAGTAGCACCATTAGGTACAAACTGATTAGCAGCAAATGCGTTGGTACGTGCTACACACCCTAATGCGTTCTGTGGTAGTAATTCATACATTACATAGTTAGGTAGTTTAGCGGCCGCATCGTAGCCTACCAAGTATGCTTGTTGGCATAGTGGTTGTAGTTGACGTTGTGTTTGTGGAAACCCGTACGGTGCATGTGCTTGACATTGTGCAGGTGGAAATGGTTGACGTTGTGTCCATGCGAAACTGCTGACAGCAACTAAGGCTAAAACCAAGCCTAGAATAATCTTCTTCATGAGTAGTACTCCTAGTTAAGTACTACTATTTACTCTTTTACTTAAACCACCCTACTTTTTTACCTTCTGCAATACGAGCATCGTGATCCTCTACAGATTTAGGATATCGTAGTGCCCAAATTGCACATAGCAACATGAATATACCTGTGCCAATTACAGCCTTGATATTATGTGTAGTGAACCACATAATAACTAGACTAGAATCCATCATAATAATCATTAACCAACGTGCCTTTGTAGGAAATACACGTTTTTCTGCCCAGCCGCGCAAAAATGGACCAAAAATCTTATGATTCATGATCCAGTTGTGCATACGTTCAGATCCTTTGCTAAAACAATAAGCAGCCGCCACTGTAGGAGTGCTAAAAGGAATACCCGGAGTAACAACTCCGATGTAGGCTAACCCTAGGAATAAAAATCCTAAAGTTAACCACATTGCTTTTTTTAATTTAGAAATTGGAGCCATTCTTGATACCTTACATTAAATTCTTGCTTCTTACGCTTATTTACTAATTCGTAGAAGTCTGGCTTGTAAGGCTTGATCTTTGGCCTCCATCCTTTGGTCTTATCGCTCTTATTTGAGTTGCATGGAGCACAGGCTGTAACACAATTATCCCAAACTGATTTACCACCCTTGCTAACAGGCATAACGTGATCAAGGGTTGCTTCACTGCGGCCAATAAAGTCTCCACAATATTGGCATTGGCCGTTATCCCGTAAGTAGACATTGCTACGACTGAAACGGACTGTAACTTTTGGTTTCATATATTCGCGAAGTATCATAACACTAGGTACAGGTGTTTCCCAAGTAGCAGAGTGTACGATCCAATTTTCGTGAAATAATATTACATCGGCCTTATCCAAGACCATGTATCTGATCGCATCTTCCCAAATTAAGGTGCTCAACGGCATGTATGAAACTGGATTACCGTCAGCATTTAGTAGCAGAGTATCTGCCATTTTAATTACCTCTTTTGTTGTGTTTACAGACCCAACCTATGAAGTATATATTATACGCTCATCTTGTACTTATGTCAAATAAGATTACAGTTATGCTAAGATACTTTGAGCAAAATCAAGCGCACTTTTATCTAAAGAATTAGCCCATTGATTAATGCCATCTGTTTCAAATACTAATTCTGTGTCTGGTTCTGCAATACACCAGGAGTGTTCGTGCTTCCATGGAGCACGCCCTTCAATTTCAGACATCAACTGTCCTTGACCCCAACCACACATTCCTAGAAACAATCTCCATTGTTTTGGACGATCACCTGCACCTAATCTAGGTAATACATCATCTGCACTACTTAAACTAAATTTATCATTTATCATTAAAGTATTTTTACACGACCATTCATTAGAATGCAACATGCTCAGACTATTTTTGTTAATTGGCCCGCCAATATAAACTTTACCTGGAACATCTAAGACCATATCAAGTTGGTGACCAAAGTCTTCAATAGTCAAGTCACTGGGTTTGTTTAGAACAAGCCCAAGACTTCCACCAGAATGATGTTCAGTGATCATTATCACAGTCTTGTGCCAAAAACTTGCTTTGACGGCGGGGGGTGCGATTAAAAATTTACCTAATATTTCCATCAGGTATTTATTAAGCGTATGCGTATTGTGCGGCGTCTTTGGCCCTAGCAATAGCCTGGCCATGCGTATCAGCAGGTTTTTCGTAGTTAATGACCCACCAACTGGCAGCATCGCCTGGTGACTTAAATTTTGTTTGTTTATATTTGTTGCCTACACCTGAAGACATTGCAAAGTCTATTTGGCCTTGCCAATTAGATTGCCATTTGTCAATACCACCGCAAGCATACACCATTTTTGTAAACAAGCCTGTTCCATCTTTTTTACCATTGTGAAACATAAACAATCCGCCGCTGGGTCCTTGGCCAGCATCACTTGCTACCCAACGCCCTGGCATAAGTGCGCTTTCCCATTTCATGTTTACAATTAGTCCAGCAGTTTGATTACTATCAAACCCTTGCGATTTTAGATAAGATGCAACTGTTTTTGGGTTTAGTTTTGTTTTATCACTAGGCTTTAATGATGACACTGGTATCGGTCCGCCATTCGAGACTGGCGCCGTTTTATTTGTTGAAGATGCATCAGATGCATCATTTTTAGAATCCGTTGCTGGCTTAAACATGTCTGTCGGATTACTTGGAGCATCTGGAGATTTAGGAGCATCTGGCATTTCAATTCCTGCCAAATTGAATCCTCCAAATATATTACTTGCATCCAGTATTTCTAAAACTTTCATTACTGACCTTTCCTTGTTCCGTAATCAGGAAGTGGCCCACCATACTTACGACCTTTGATTTTTTTGCCGCCTACTGTAACTCTTACCTTACGTTTACCTGCAGTAATTAAATGGCTTTTTTCGCCATCTCTGGCACGTAATCCTTGACTTTTGCAACTGGCTAGATTACTTGCTCCTAAGTCGCTATCTGGACGGCCGCTTACACACAGTGCTCTGCTGGCTTTTTCACTGATAAATTCGTTTGCTCTCATAGTACAATATTTATACTATTTCATATACTTGGCGAATTCATCTAAGTTATCAAATATAATAGTGCGTTTTTTAAGTTCTCTATAAGTCCATTTGGTTAATTCTTGCTCTGTTTCAACACCTTTGCCAGTACGAACTAATACAGGTTTAGCACCAACAGCGACAGCGGCTTTGAGATCTCTGATTGTATGTCCAACATAGTATCCTGTTTTAAATTTAATATCTGGATGTTCTTTTTCACAACGTTTGAACATACCTGTATTTGGTTTAACCCAAGGATCTGGTTTAGTTGTTCCAATGCTGTAATAAAGTCCATCTATATCAAAGCATCCTGCTTTGCCTAATGATTGCATTAGAACATCATTAACAGCTTCAACATCTTCCTTGGTCATATGACCTTGATCAACACCCCGTTGATCTGTAATGATAACAATTTTGTAGCCTTTGTTTCTAAGAGTAACTACCGCCTGTATGCTATTAGGTATCTCTTTGAAATCATCTGGTTTGGCACAGTAGTCTAAATATTCGTTTAGAACTCCGTCTCTTTCTAATCCTACTACACATTTGGAGCGATATTCTTCTCCACCTGACCACGCAATATTTGTCATTGTCTTAACCATTCGTATACATTGAGCCATTTACGCTTACCTACTGTTTCTTTTAAATGGGTAAGATTAGCGCAAGTTTTATTTCTCATTCTAGTTTGTTCTTCAAGCGGAACAGGTTCTAATTCTATTTCTACACCTTCTAGTTCGGCAATTTCTTCTGCTATATCTAAGAAGCTATGTGACAATCCACTACCACAATTCCAAATACCTGAACCTCGTACTTCTTTAATAAAGTCTATATGTAGTCTGCACACATCACCGACCCATGTCCAATCTCGTTTAATATGTTCAGCTGTTTCCCACACAGTGATCTTACCTTCCCTACGTGCCTGTTGCTGCCATTTATAAATTACATTAGCTCGGCGTCCGCGAAGATGCATCCATTTGCCATAGACATTAAAATAACGAAATCCTTGCACCATGATATGATGTTCTTGTTGAAATACCCATCGATCAAATAGATACTTGCTCCATGCATAGGCTGTTTGCGGATTGCATGGAGCAAGTTCACTAAAGTCTTTTGTATTACCATACACACTACTAGAACTTGCATATTGTAAATGTACACCATGCAAGTTACACTCGTTAAACAATCTTTGACTAAACTCTAAGTTTTGTTTCATTATTGCTTCTACATCAGTACAAGACATGTCAGCTATTGCACCTAGATGAATTACCCAGTCATAAGAAGATACTTCAGGAAATTGTTTTGAATCCCATTCCCAGCCGTCTACTTGCCAACCATCTTCTGCATTTAAATAGGCTAACATGTTACGACCAATAAAGCCTTCGTGGCCCGTAACTAGAATACGCATATTATTGTTGTGGTAAGGGTGTAAATCTAGTTAAAAATGCTTCAAGCCTACAAGTAAATTCACTATCGTCTTGATTGCGATAACGAATCCAAGGGTCGTTTTCTTCATTAGGATTCCAAACTGCCAGTACCGTAAATTCTTCTCTGCTGGTGGATCCTACCCACTTAGATCCTTCGTAGGCTTTAATTCTATCTTCTGATGTAAATGTTGTCATGGTATCATACTCCCAGGGTTTGCTTGTTCTATCTCATCTAATTGAGTCCATACGTATTTAAGTAGCTCTTTACCTGTACCTGGGTCCATTGTCATTAGTAAGGTAACACGACTTAACAATAATGCACTAATATTATGCGGCTCCATTTCTGGATATTGTTGTATTACTAAATCTAATTTTGATACAAATTCTTCTAATTTATTATCATCCATTGACTATCATCCTTATAAGGCCAATACTATCGATAGACACAAGCAGTAGATAGTTAGCCAACATTCCGAAACTTCGTCTGGTCCAACTAGCCCAAGCGTACAAACTGCAACCAGTAATCCAAATGGGATACAGGATAGGAAGCGGAGGGTTGGGTACAGTGACCGCCATTGTAATGCTACAGCCAATGCTAATAGCCCAAGCCAGCAACTCAATGCCAAAACGAAATCTATTTGAACTATAGTCATCACGGATCCAGTCAAATGTGGGTTTTAATATATTATCAATCATATAGTATTTTAGCATATCTAGATATAAAGATCATTAAAAAAGGCTACCGAAGCAGCCTTTAAACTAATTTAGTTTAATATTAAACTAGACCCAAAGCCAATGCCTTGTATCCTGCTGCAACTAACTTGCGGCTTGGTGTTCCGATAACGTATTCGGTTACCTTAACGTTGTTTCCAGCAACACGAGTGTTGGCATAAACTGCGTAACCGTTTTGACGGATGCGGCTTACTTCAGCACTGATGTTCTTGATGCCAAAACGCTTTTCAGCTTGGCTAGCTGTAACAGCTTCACCATTGTAGAGTGCGTTGAACAGCTTGTAGGTCTTAGTTTCTGGATTAAAAAATTTCATCTTGTTTTCCTTTAGATTATGCTGTAATTCAACAGCTAGATACAGTATAACTTATTTGTAATCTAAACTCAAGCTGTTTGGCTATCTCGCTTAAAATCAGGATGCCAAAATTTCTTATTAGGATAGCGAGACGATGCAGCCAAAGCAGCCAAATACTTGTTTGGTCCTTGTGCTAAAAACTCTCCACTAGTTTTATCATAAGCATACACTTGCCCATTAACTTCTTCTAGCTCTAATAGATGTGCATCTTCAGGCATGTCGTTCTGGTCAACTTCTGAATTAATTTCTTTTATCTTATTCAAAATTCTTATCATCTCATCTGGATTTTTACTAAGATTTTGACTGAATTGAAACAATGCCCAGTGTTTGCCTAGATAAAATGCAATATAGGCTACACAAAAGTAAGGCATATATGTGAAAAATGTCTCCATGAGGTTCTCCTTTTGGATAAGTTATTTACAAAAATTAATCTTTCATACCTTCGAACATAGCAATTTTGGCTATTCTTTCGCCAAAATCTTCATCATTACGTATAATATACAGATCATGTTCGTTGCGATCCTTTTGACGATCATAACGGGTAAACTCTACAATCTTGCCGCCTCGGGCATTGTATACTTTGAAACGCATGGTAGGATCACTGCTCATGCTCTCATGGTCTTCTTCTATAGTGGGAATAGCATTGCCAGCTCGCAGTCTAGATGCTTTCTTTATAGAGCTGTCATCACTCATTAACCAATTTCTTAATTTGTCTTTAAACCAACTCATTGTAAGGGCCTTTCATTTTTATTAATTTTATCAAATAACTTTATTGCTAATTCTGGATCTTCTTCGATTAGTTCACCAATATCGATTTCACTACTTTCTGCTTCAATTTCTTCTCGAGTCTTTCCTTCGAACATTGTGTGTATTTCAGCAACTAGTTCGTCTAACTCTTCCTGTGTACCTTCAAAGTCATCAAAACACCCTGGCTCAAAAATAACTTTTACTGGCTTTGATTCTTCAGTCATACTTGTTTACCTGATTTATCTTGTTGATTAGTCATGTATTTTTCAAGTGCTTCTTTATATTGATCTTCAGTAAGTCCGTGCCAGCCGCAACATTGTCCGGTTGGACTACGGCCGCAACCGCACGATCCAAACTTTGTTTTATCTTCTTGTACTCTAACTTGCATTGTTATCTCCTACTTAATAAATGGAATAAAATGATTAATTGGAACATCTCTAAAATCATTTGTTTTAACTAATTTGTCTATTGGTACTATGTCAAACGCTAGTGTAATCCTCGGAGTCTTACCATTAGTCCAAGGAGAACTTCTGTGTTCATCGCCGTCTGATTTACCAATTACCAATAAACCTTCACTGCTAGGAACAGTTATAGTATCAGGTGCTCCTGGAATTTTATATTCTGTATGTGATTCGCCTACATGTACGCAATAGAACCCATGCCATGCTTGTGACTCTGCTGGATAGTGCCAATGCCATGCTACATTTTGATCCTTACGATAAACATTCATCCAACCTTTCATTACATATGGACGGTCAGCATCTAGTAATGGTACAATATTATCAACCATTTCTTTATACAACTGATTGATCTCAGGAACAGGAAATGTAAACAAGTTGTAGCCTTGATGGCGGCTACTGGTTAGATTGCCATACCATCCAATTTCTGCAGGTCCTGGAATTGCTTTTTCAATAAAAGATTCCATATCAAAACATCGACGATACAGTTCAGCATTGTCGATAGAGTCTAGTTGAAACCCATAGAGATAGTCTGGGTAGTATGTTATCATAACTTCATTATCCTTTCAATTACTTCTTTAGCTTGAGGCCATTCCTTGCGTTCAAGTTGAAGTTCAATTGCACGTTCAACGGCTGCTTGCATATCTCTTAAATATGGGCGCTGATACTCAGTAGCATACGGTTGTGTCCACTTGATTGTGTAAAGATATTTACGTGGTATAATTGGTTCATCCATTTTTTTTAATTCCTTCTACTCGCTTGCCTTCTTTAAGTGTCTGCATCAATTGACGATTGCGTTCCTTTTGCTCTGCGGCTGTGCGTTTCTTTTCGTCACTTAACTTCAATATCATATCGTATTCACGTGCCCAACGTACACCATGTAGCCAAGTTTCTAGTCCTTCAACACTACCTACATATAGTTCAGCATCGCGATTGTAGATTGGAAGAGCATCTGGATCTTTTGGTTTCAAGCATAGTGAACCGTGATCATTATTCCACTCCGAATGTTTGCTCTTGGCAAACTTAAAGCCTAGCTTGTCAATTTCTTGTTCAAGACGACGAACTCGTTCAATTGTGTTCCAACCTGACATTACACATCTCTTGTTGTTTAAGATGTAGTTATTATACTATCACTTGCTCTTTGCGTCAAGTTCGTGGCCCCATTTCATCCACCAATAGGTATAGTTTTTTGGTGTGAGCTCTGCTCGAATTGAATAAGCATACCCAAAAGTATTAGGGTCAGGAGCTCTGTACCAGCTAGGAGTTTGAACAGCGTTATCCATAACCCACTTGCCCATTTCACTCGTTTGCCATTGCCAAAGCGGTTCACCTGCATATAAGTCTGGATCTTCTACGTCGCCCATTCTAAATCTATGAACTACTACAGTCAATGGGCCGTGCTTTTTAATATGCTCTACAGTAGTAAAGTCGCCGTTGGGTAATGGCAATACAGTCATAAAGGCAAGTCAAATATAATTGGGTCATTACGCTCTACCTGTACTGGCTTTGGTGGTAAAGGTTGTGCTGTAATCAATTCGTTGGCTATTTCGCTGCGTTGTTTGACATTCTTCTGTCCTAGAACAATGATACCATACTCTCTATGTTCTTTATCAACTAACATGACAACACAGCGACCGGCAGGATTTGTAAAGCCTGTCTTGCTGATCAAGATATTATCAAACTTAAAGATACTAGGATTGGTATTGTGCAATCTAATATGAATATACTTTTTACCTTTGGGCACTAGAATCTCTGCTGTCTTATCATCTGCATAGTTTCTCAATGCTTGATTGCCTCTAATGGCTCCTAAGAAGCTGACTAGTTCTGTAGCTGTGCTTACATTGTTGCGACTTAGCCCTGTAGGTTCTTCGATATAAGTGTGCAGCAATCCCCGACCACGAATATAATCATTTGTATCTTCTATGAACTTGTCGAATCCTCCTGGGTAGGTATTGGCCAGTGTTTCGGCCGCACGATTGTCGCTAGATATCAGCATGGCCTGCATAAGATTATGTCTAGTAACCATCATGCCGTTTGGAAAGTGTCCTGAGCTCCGGCCTTGTACACGGACTCGTTCATCTAAGTCTGCACCACTGCGCAAGATTGTATTGGCGGTGAACAGTTTGCTTATACTGGCAATTGGACGTTGTTCGTCTGTGTTAAACACAACTTGGTATTCGTTACGTTCATAATCGTATAAGGCAAAGCTACCTTGTTCAGCATGTGCAGTAGCACAAAATAATAAGAGTAATAATAGTTTTTTCATTCTGGCCACATCATTCGATATATTGTATATAGTTTTTCATCACGAAACATAAAGACAAATTGTCTATTAACATTAACTCCACCTGTTTGAAAAGGTAACTGTGCTCCATACCATTTGCCCGCCCAAGTTATGTCGTCAAACATAGGACCAAATGCTTCTCTACACCAATTGGCACGATCTTGGCATTCTGTAACTGATAACCCAGTCATATCATATACCCACCCATCTCGTTTGAGTTCCATTGCAACACGCATTTCCGATTGGATTAGACTTGCCATACTATGTTCTCAATTCAAACCACATCCAATCTCGCTCATCTCTGAAGTATATCTTATTACCGTTATAGAACCAACGAGTACCTGGATTTCCAAATGACTCTACTAGCCAATCATGTACAAGCGTACGATCATTAATTTCTACTATAGTGTATTCGTGATCAAGTAATAGATTTGCATGTAGTGGCATCATGTGCGACACAGTTCCAATAAGGTGCAGTAATGCTGATAGGCTTTTTCCACAGCAGGATTGTTTAGTCTAACTACACGATCATGCTCATAACGAGCTATTAGTTTCTTATCAGTGTCATGTTTATCTATTTCGTCTTCTGCGTATTTGATATAGTTGATAATAGTTTCTAATCTATCTTTGGGCATGAATATTTCTACACAGGGAACTTCCTCTGCGTATACTTGTTGATATAGCACGTCGTCGGACATGGTAACATCCCATGCATTTATCTGCGGCAATGGCGGTCGTCGTAGCCTACGCAATGTGCGATTGCTGTCTCTAACATGCATTTCCATTTGATTGTAAAAGTGTTGATTAGAATCTTGCATTATTCAACTCCGAAATGTTCTCTAATTCCACTAATCATCTTTTCACAAGCACGGTCATACCCAATAACATAATGTGTATCAGTTGCTGGTTCCCCTCTAACCTCTAAGGCAGTATTGATACATTCTAATACAAGCAACTCGGCGAACTTTTCTTTATTGAAATTATCATAACTTACTCCCCACTTATGTTCTTCGATAGTAGTGGCTTGCTTAACAAGTTCTCGAATTCGTTCGTTCATTCTTCAACTCCGAAATGTTGTTTAATCTGTTTTGACGAATCTCTACAACCTTCATAATAACCATCACTCCAACTACCTTGAGGTGATGAAGGAATATCATTTATAATGGTCGCACATTCTGCCACAATCAACTCGGCGAACTTTTCCAAGTCTGTTTCTTTACCATCCACAATAGGAACCATTGGATTGCTCATTAGTTGAGTAAATCGTAGTCCAGCCTGTTCAGCAAGTTGTTTAATTCGTTCGTTCATTCTTCAACTCCGAAATGTGTTAATATATTTCCACCAATCCATTCGCATTTGTTTTTATCTGCGATGTCGGCAATTTTGGCACATTCTCTCACAATCAACTCGGCGAAATATCCAATAGATTCTTCATCTTTGTTTAAGAATCCAGCCTTTTCAGCAAGTTCTTGGATTCGTTCGTTCATTCTTCAATCTCCAAACTTTTCAATTCATAGAAAGTGGCATCTGTACACCAAACGTTGGCTTGCTCTAGTGTATAATTACACTGTCTCATCAAGAACTCTACTTTTTCAGCAACGGCTTCGGCGTTGATCCGGTCAAACTCGGCCTTTGCTGGGTCATACGAGTCGTAGCCCTTGACCATGTGATAGCCCAGGCTTAGGCTATTACAAATTACCCATACTGTTTTCATTCTTCAACTCCGAAAACTGAAATTTTCTTAACCATATCACCTAACCGTAGTTCCACAGATAAACGACGCTCGTTTCCGTTAAACATTCCGTCGCTAACTACAGCCGTATTAGCAATTTCATTAAACAATAACTCGGCGAACTTCTCCAAGTATTCTTCAGGAGTGTAATTGTCTATCATTTCTCTGCCACTATCGTCCCATAAGGTAAATCCTATACCAGCATCAAGGGCAAGTTGTTTAATTCGTTCGTTCATTCTTCAACTCCAAAGTGTTCTTTAAACAGGTCGAGCCGGATACTGTTATCTTTATACACACGAGATACTTCAACACCGTTCTCTACTACGGTGGTCATATCATCCCAGATGATAGTAGCACGATAGTTTAACTCTAACTCGTTCATTCTTCAACTCCAAAATGTTGTGCGATAAACCACCGACTATCACCATCATTACATTGAGCAATACATTCCCGAACAATCAACTCGGCGAACTTTTCATCACGGATGCGATCGTAAAGCACAATCTCTCTAAGGTCGGGTTCAATCTCACGAGCCAATGCATCAGCTTGGCGGGCTATTTTATAAATCTGTTCGTTCATTTTGAATCCCTAATTACATCAAACAATGTTCCATATTCGTATCCTTGGTGTGGATATACATATTTGTTGCGTTCTCTACGGTATACTTCTTTTAACCAATACCAGCGTTTGTTAACCTTAATAGGTAGCCATGCAAACATCTTTTCCCATGCACCTTGTGGTCCTCTAAAATATGCTTGTGACATTATTCTGTACTCCAACGTAACTTGAACCAATTGGCATCTTTGACATCTTCAAATAAGAAGTCTCTACCGCTACGCTCATACGCCTTTTTGCAGTTAGCTTCTAACCAATATGTAATATCAATAGCATGATGATTGTCTATAAATTTCGGAATCATAACACGGGTCCAGCCCAGGCCTTGTAACATGCCCCAAAGTATTTCTCTATCTACTTCGCGGGCAAGGTCGTTACCTAGTTTGTCAGCTATATCATCTTCTATGTTCATGACGACCACTTCAATAGAAACATAGTGATTTGTTTTTCACTCTTAAACTTCCAAACATTAAAACTTGTGCGTATACCACAGTTGCATTCAGTACTCCAGGCCTGTATAGGATCCATATCGTCTTCACGCAACCCGCGTTCAAACCCACGTGCTCCAATTTCATCAATATAGGCTTGTAGTTTAAGTCCTGGCAAACGTTGCCATTTAATTTTAGGTGCAGGTATCATAGATCGTAACCAATGATTGACATAATCCATGTTCCAACTTTTGCCAGTTCCTCGGCCTGTTAGTTGGACTACTCCGCGACCTTTGTATTTAAAATCTGTTCCAGCCATGGCTGACATTCCTCCCAAGTTCTATAGATATGAGCATGACCGCCTTGGCGAATCCATTCTTCACAGTTGCTCACACGATCATCAATTAAAATATCACCTTTTTTGCAGTGTTGCCATTTATCGTGACTATACGGTCCTATGAACATAGGAATGTCTGGGAAATGTAGATCGCACCAATGCACCTTATCGTAAACAGCATAAGGCACATCATTACCATGTGGTAGTGCTGTTAGAAAGAACAAGTTATCTGCAAGTCCTTGAGACACAAGATGTTTACAGTAAAATACTAATTCGTAAGCACCTTTCTTAACTGGCAAGTCCTTATAGAATCTTTCTTTGGCTCGAACCTTATCCCAATCTTCATCTGGAATACGTTCGCCATAATTCCAATTACGATTAACTAATCGACGAGCCTCGCCCATCCAGTCAGCCACAACATCATCTACATCTAAATATATAATCATTTTGGTATAGTCTTTTTAGTTGGTCTTGGTCTGGGCTTAGGATCCAACTGTTCTTTCATTCGTTCAAACTTTTTCCTGCGTTGCCTTGACTTCAGGGCTTGTTTGAGTTGATCCAACATATCCCGGTTCCTCTTTGGTTACGTACATAGGATGATCTAACATCCGCATCCATGTAACAGGCTTCCAATACTTGCTAAGGATATTGTTAATGATAACAATACCAATAACAACTACTGTTAACGACAACATGGTTAAAATACTTCCTGCCAATATTTCGGCTGCTACATCTACATCCATTATACTTCTTCTTTCTTTTCTTCTTTAGGAATATGATCACTCCATCGTAAGATGAACCAATCACGCTGTGCTTCGTTTTTAAAACTCCATAGTTTTGGGCCCGAGCAAAAGCCACAATGATTTTCCTTGCACCAAGCTGTCATTTCTTCTATAATTTCTGGTGAAGGATCCTTATCAAATAGTATACCTGGCAATTTAAACATGCCAACTTTAACTTGTTTCAATTCAAACATCCTTATCCTAAGTTAGGATCTGGTTTGACAAAGTAAGGTGTACGGTCTTTGAAACCTTCAAATTCAAAACTAGCCAAGGTGGGCAAAACTTCTGCCAGTTTAGATTCTTCTGTGGTTAATACTTTTCGAGTTCTACCTTCATACAACAAATACTCCAGTTTTCCCGAAGGAGTATAGTTGTCGTCGGCAGTTGTTTGAAAACGAAATAGGTGTTTGAGTTCATCTAGTGTCATGTCAGTTTCCTTGAATAATTGTAGTTTTCTTTTCTACAAACACTGGTACTTGTCCTGGTGCATATTCTTTAAATTCGTAGTTTTCCAGCACTGATATTAGGCTGACTAAATTCTTTGGATCAACTACGCCGCCACTACGATGTGTGTCAGTAAACAAATAGTATTGATACAAGGGTGCTGTTCGGTCAACAAACATGACTTCAGCTTGTGCAAAAATATCTTGAATTTCAGTTAGTGTCATATAGTATAATCCTTTATAATTAAATTCAATGCTTCGATACGTCTAATATTCCCTGAAACATCGTCAGGGTGTAGCCAATAACCATCTGTATTGGTGTCAGTCTTTGGATTGTCTTTCCATTTCTTAAGCTCTGACTTGAGATATTTACGATAATCTGTAAGCGTAGCCAGAGTAATGCGATCAGCGGTTTCGCCATCGATCCATAACTTTGGCATGTGTTTTTCTTTGCTCATTTGTACTTTCTTACAATATCAATAAAAAGATTAAACAATTCGTCGTCAGTCATCAAGTGGACATCAATTTGATCTATGGCAAATTCTAATTCAAAACCTATTTGCCACATTTGATCAATGTAATTTAGCACTAGTTCTCGCATTGATTAACTCCGAATACTTTAACAAAAACATAGTATAACGTCGTTCGTTGTAGAAGTCAAGACAAATGACATGCTCGTTGATGTTTTCCCTATGAAACTTTCGATCCCGTTCAGTTTCATGCCAAATGTTATCACTACGGTCGTAGTCATCTAGTTCTCGGGCTGTTCTGGGCCTGTAACCTGAGTGTTCTCTAACAGTGAATCCCAAAACTTGCTTCATTTTGTTTTTGAGCATGAACACACTCATTGGATGTTCTTTGTGTAGCTCTTCTCGAATCACTTTCCACTGTCTAGTGGTTAATTTCAAAGTACTCACTGTAGTCCCGTTCTTCGTAACAGTTAAGGTCATAGTTCCAGTGTCGTGTGTCATAGATTCTAAAATGGATACCATAACCTAGAATGCCAATACCAATCTCAAAGCCTGGATGATCACAACGATGTATTAAGCTGAGTTCACAGTCTAACAACAATGGACTGTAGTATGTGTGCTCTAACTCCCACGCTTTGTACATGCCCATGTCGCCCTGCAGGCATCCTAGATTCTTAAAGTAATCCCAGCGATCAAACGGATTAGTAAACTCAAAGCGTAAGTTTAGGATGTTCATGGGCTCATGCTCGCAGTAGCCATACCGTCGTGAACCTCTTCTTGACCAACCAGTTTGTCTAGTAGCTTGAAATCCTCTACAGCCCGATCTATGTCTGCGTTCAATCGTTCTTCGGCACGTATGATAGCTTCATAGGCTTTCTTTAGGCTAGGATGTTCTTCACTACGGCGCTTCAAATACTCTAGCTCTTTTTGCTGTTCTTTCTCTTTGGTTTGCTTTTCACGAACCCAACTAGTAATGTTGGCATCCATTCTAATTGTAGTATAGTTAGTGGGTAAGCTGAGCCAAGACCCGTTTGAATAGTACTGTATGCTACCATTATTAAGTCTTAGTACACCGCTGAATGTGTCTCCTACATTGGGTGAGTGATAGGGCAACGTGACCTGCCCATTTTCTACAAATAATCCATCTGACCCTGTAATTGATGTTATCATTTTCTCAGTCCTTTAATCATTTTATATTCTACCCTTATGAAATCACAGTAAGCACCCTGGACTTTGATAGGCAGGTCCAAACTTATCATTACCCTGGGGCCTTCCTCTAGGCTACGCACATTGTCTGTACCCACGGTACCCACAAAGGGTATACCCTGGTACATGCCCTCTACCCTATCACCAAATTGGTATCGGGGTTTAGGAATAGTCCGTTCAAAATATTCAGTTAGGTTACCCATTATTCACTCCATGTTAATATGAACCAATTTAATTCTTGTTCTGTTTGAAAGTACAAGCGTTTGGCACCATCTCTAGTATGCCAAGCCCAACGACCCACAGGGTAGTAGTTAGAGCCAAACTCTATGGCTATTTCTCGTTCCATACCCGGGCCCCAAGTAGCCCAGCACCACTTGCGCCACTCAAAGAACTTGATCTTGTCCTCAAGCCGACTGCTCCACACGGGCACAATATAATGGCTGAACAACACATGCCCTTTGTGTCGGCGATCCAATCGAGTGACTGTAAACTGTTTCATGTGCAGAGTGTACGATGTGTTACTGTATATTCGGGTATGTCAATCGTGCTGGCAATCCATAGCCAAAAACAAGTGGCTAGAATAAAGCCAATAAAAAACTCTCGTGTAAAGATTTTACGCACGGCGAACAGTCTTAACTGGAAAAGCACTGGGGCTGGGTCTGTAGGGCACAGTATAGTCAACGCCATAGTGGCGAGCCAGGGCCAGGGTAATTTCCTTGCGCACACATTCCTGCATGCTCATGTCATAGGTAGTGGCCGCACACTGATTGATATTGAGTTCTTGAATAGTTGCTAGTACGTTTACAATTTCGTCTGTTACTGTAGTCATATGTTAGTCCTTGTCTATAAGTAGGCAATGCTGGGGCAAAAGTCCTTTTTGCAACCACACATCCCCGTGTTGTTCCATGATCAAGCCATTGACACAGCCCACAATGGGTTGAGGTGTCAGGGCCAGTATTACAATTTGGCTGATCACGCAAACGGCCAAAATTGTCATCATAGTTCTAAATAACCAGATATTCATACTGTCTCCAATTCTTTTACGTGTCTGCAAGCGCCGCGATAGGTATATCCAGGGCAAGTACAAGTCTTAGCGTCTATGTCTAAGATATATTTGGCACCCTTACTGCCGTCAATTTCTCTAACCCTACCCTCTACTGTTTGGGGAATGATCACACTGAAAATGCTATCAAATGGGTTGAGCTCCAAGGGTTCAAACTTACGTCCGCTTTTGGATATACGTATAGGGTTCTTAAAGTAGTAGGGCACGTTTGACCCCACACGCATGTAGGCAATCATCATGTCACCTTCCAACAAGTAAGTGTGATTGATGGCAGCGTTACCATCTTCCCACTGAGTAGTTTCTCTGTATGCTTGTGCCATTGCTAGTTGCTCCTAGTTTAACAAAAACTTAATTATACAGGATATTGTGTGATTGTCAAAGGATTTCGAGCATGCTAGGCCCAAGCCGCAAAGCGGTAGCGCGAAATTTTTTTGAGCATTCAGTAGTCAACGCACTCAGAACCTTCGTGCTACGACTTCATCAATGGCAAATGAGCGCCTTTGCCATTGACTCGCGGCTACAAATCATATACAATACTGGTATGATACTACGCCCAACACCTCCCAAAACACCCGATACAAGGCCCATGACTATACGAGATTGGTTGCCCATTGTGTGTATTATAGCAATAGTCATTTACTTGGTCGTTACTAAATGAAAGCCCTGCTCATAACTATATATCTAGTGCTAGCCCTAAGTGGTTGCGCAGTTTATACACCCGTGAGTTTGACTACAACTGTGATAACAGGTAAAAGCCCTACAGATCATGCATTAAGTCTAACTACTGATGCTGACTGTAACATGTGGAATAGTGTCGTTGATTTGGCTTATTATTGTGAGTTGAACAAGAACCCAGCATATACATACAATAGGAATGGATTCTAATGACAAGTCTAATATATGTGTATAAAGAAATCACTCAATGGTTGAGCAAACAGGGCATGTGTACACGAATAGTGTTTTGGATCTGGCTAGTAGCTGTAATAATACTATTGGCACTTTGGGTAACACACTAATAAAACAATAGAAAAGGCCCCGCTGCTATAGTATGTGATCATGTCTGGCTATGTGTTGAATATGGGGATCAATTAACTTTGCCCATGCTAGACGATCCTCACGTATATAGAACCGTGTGGCTGAGCCAGGTACATAAGAAACCCAATCTGCTGACAGCCATAACTGCTCTTTAACGTGTGAGTCAGCTAGGCTTTGAAGACACAGTATTAACATGTATGTATATAGCAAAAGACCCCGCTGCTATGCGTGTGCAGTGTTGAGGGAACAATAACGGGACCGGACAACTAGCAAAAGGCCCCGCTGCTATGCGTGTGCAGTAGGGGAAGAATGTGAGAAAGATGGGAGAATGGTGAGAATGGTGAGAAATGTGGGAAATGTGGGAAATGTGGGAGTAACCATTGCAGCATAGCCTCTCGTCACCACACCCGTTCTCAAACGTAGACTCTAACCTAGCCCACCCTGGCCGCTATTGTGACGCAGAATCCCAAATCTGTCACACTTTATTGCACTTTGTCACACTTTTCAACACTTTTCTCCCCACTAGATCCCTGTCAATGACTCTATACGCAGGGTGGGGAGATCTATTTCACACTTTATCACACTTAATGTACACTATACTTTTAGACCTCGCACTAGTGCAGAACCACTAAGTGGCAGTGTTGCTATGCTAACCACTCTTAATGGCTCGTTTAGTAGCGAACTGTGTAAATACTTTAAGGAGAACACTATATGATCACTACTAGAGTAGTTATACAGCTAACCACACATCAAGCGCATGTAAAGGTAGATGCGGGTGGTGTTATTACTGTATTCAAACATAATGATTCCTCGTGTGACATGGACACATTTACCTTTGATCAACAGTATGAAGCCAGTGACTTTATCAGTACTCCATTGCCTCGTTACTACTATAAGGTAACAATACACGGGGATTCGGAAGAATAATAGCCACAGTTCGGGCCCGGGACCTTGCCCAGTCCAAACCCGTTTTGTCAACCAGGTTTATGTGGATAACTTTGTTAATAACTTTATCCACAAGTTTATCCACTGTCAATCTAGCGTTACAGGGGCGCGCAACCAAAACCCGTCTCAAAAGTTATCCACACGTTATCCACATAGTTAGTTGGCGCTTACTAACTTAAAAATCGTTGCCCGCCCTCGCCGTCCATCCCCAGTGTCTGCTGTTCGAACCATACCACTATTATAGCACCAAAATCCCAAACTGTCAAATCCCATGAGGTCGGCAGGGTCTTTGACAGTCGGCCCAAAATGTTGTATAATACAATTTTAAAGGAAATACAATGCGTAAACTAACACCCGCCCATAAACTACAAATTAACATGCTAGTACTTAAAACTACACAGGATTACATAGACTTTAGTACTACACAACACGGTGTTAACAGGCCCATTACAGTGGACAATTTACAGTTCCACACGCTAGACATACAGTATAATATTAATGCGCTAGCGGCATTTAATACGGACAATAATGTGCAAAAGTTACACGATAGTATTATGCAACAGGACACTTTTGTACGGGAGTACTACATAGAGGTGCTACAGTACATAGAAAGTAATAATTTAATTCCCAGTAATGCTTTTTGTTGCATATAACCCTACTGTGTGGCGGGTTATTGACAGCCCGCCCAAAATGCCGTATAATACACACATACACAGCAAAAAGGAGCTCTTATGTTTAACACACTTGCACACGCTAAACTAGTTTATAACAAAAAAGTACAAGCATACAAGCTCGTAGTCGCGTTTAACGCACACAAGCAAATTAAAAAAATTGGTAATACAGAAGTAGTAAAATATGCGTTCCCAACACAAGCAAAATGTGCGTATGTTAGTGGGGACTTACTTGCAGAAAACTTACAAGAAGAGTTAGCTAAAGTACTACCCCACGCTGTCAATACTATACGCAGTAACAACATAGTCTTTGTAGACTAATAACAACAAATAGCCCTACAGTGCGTAGGGTTATTGACAATTTGAGATAACGACAGTATAATACACACATAGCAACAAAGGAGCGACACAATGTCAAAAGCACTAGTAAAACGCATTAATAAAGCATTTGGGAAAATTTACGACATGGGCGATAGCGGGCTTGACTATTTAGACGGGCATGTAGCACTAGATGCGGCTTTAATGCAACACTTTTATGACGAGACACTTGACACATTAAGCAAAGAGATGCTAGAGACGCTAGCTGTACAGTTAGAGACAGTAGTAGAGGATGCGGAGTTTGACTTAGATGTTTAATAACGCAGTGCAGTGGGCCGGCACGGCCTGCTTCATGTGCATGTATACATTAATGTCGTTCTTCCCTGAGTACAACAGCTACAGCGTACTGGCAGGGTTCTGTGGGGGAACGCTGTACATGATATGGAGCTTACGTGTGCGCAACTGGCCACAAACGTTGACAAATTGCGTGTCAATAACCATTTGCGCAATAGGGTTATACAAGTACTTTGGTTGACAACTAACCAGGTTTCAACTATAATACTAACATCAACTAACAAAAGGAGCGATACTTATGTCAGGCATTTACGACGTTGTTCAAAACCCAATCCCAAAGACCGGATTGTTTGCAACCCCAGAGAGCTTGGACCAGCTGATGGAGTACTGTCAACGCTTTAATGGGCAAGAGCGCATTATTGCTATCACTTGCGCCACTATGGCCCTTAACTTGGCACACGAGCTGGTTGAGGACCGGATCTTGTCTAAAGAAGTGTTTTGCGGTTGACAGTTTGGCTAGAAGTTGCTATAATTAACACTTAAACACATTAAGGAGCGATAAATGGGTACACGTTCAATGATTGCTATCCAAAACCCTTACAACAAAACTGTTCGCGCAGTTTATTGTCACTGGGACGGGTATTTGGAACACAACGGCGCTATTCTTCAAAAGCATTATTCAGCTAGTCCCAAAGTCAACAACTTGATTGCACTGGGCGATATTAGCTCCCTGCGCCCTGAGATTGGCGCAGAGCATCCGTTTAGTCGTTTGGATACTAAGTTGACAGACGAGGAATGGGACAAGCTCTACGGCAATCAGTGTACATTTTACACACGCGACAGAGGCGAGACAGCTCCGTTTAAAGTGTTCCCCTCGCTTAAAAAAGCAGAAGACTACTTTGAGGGTAGCTGGTGCGAGTACTTGTATGTTTACAAATACAAAGCATCAGACGACTATCAGTCGGGCGAGTGGCACTACAAAAAGATGGGCGGGCGTTGGAAGAAGCTAGCCCCAGCTATTCGTAAACTCAACCCAAAGGAGTGCGCAGAATAACCCTGCAACTTGAACGGGTATTGACAAGGTACCCGTTCTGTTGTATACTATGTTTTTAAGTTACTAAGGAGCGAACCGTGGGATACTTTACAGATTGTGATTTTGATTCAACCCTGGACATGATTGATTGTGTTAATGAGGTTGTGGAGCGTCATGTACGCAAGATGGAACGCTGTACGCCCATTGAACTGGGTTTGGATGTGCGCTGTGGTCCTGTGTACATTGACAGGAATGAAGAGGTTATTGCTGTTACACACTCTAGCGCCATCGACTACTATGGTGGGTTTGAGTACATCAATGAGGGCGAAGGTAGGGTTACTTGTGGTAGCTATACTTTCTTCAACACAGAATCAAGTCGTGTACAAGATTGTTTTGATCACTTGAACGAAGTGGTTGACGAAGAAGTAGAAGAGTAGTATAATAAACACTTAGCAACAAAGGAGCAGTCAATGGAATGTACTTATTGTAGAAAATGGCACTTTGCGGGTTTGAAGAGCTGTAATGCTCCTGGTGCTCCAAAAGAGATACCACACAAACAGTAAGGTTATTGACAGAGACTAGTTCATGTGCTATAATAAGCACATGAACAGTTAGAAAAGTATTAAAGGTTACCTACACTGCTAGGCGCCCAGATAGAGGACAGTATCGACGGATACGCTTGACGCTGGGGCATGAAACAGGAGCAATCCGGAGTAGCGGCGGAGTATGTAGGCAGTAATGACCGTAGAGGCCCAGAGGCAGACGTTGCCCTGTGGTAGAGATAGATCTACAATGGTTCCTTTAGTTCTTTTCTAACTGAAGTTTATGTCCCGGGAATCCACGCTGAGTTCGCAACTCAGGGCAGTGAGCAGGTGAGACTCCTGTAGGGACGCCAATTTGCCGTAGTAGCTCTCTGGGAGGGTAACTCGTTGTCTGCGAGACTTAGGTGGGTTCGATTCCCATCTGCGGCGCCAAGTTAAGGCATTCATGCGAAAGCTGATGTAAGTCCAATCTAATTCGGTTGACGTAGTAGCAGTTCTGCGTTATAATATAGACATATTAACACAATAAGGAGCGAAACTTATGTTTGATCATCTAGTAAAAGTAGCGAAAGAAGTAGGCAATGGAGACCTCCTAGTAGGCCTGTTTGCCATTAAAGTTAACCGTCACAAGTATGATGAGGACTTCCTTAAGACCTTCGACGTCTTTATGGATATGGGTGCTCGTATGTTTGAACCAGCGGAGGCAGAATGACAGGCTTTCAAAGTAAACGAGCAATGGCTAACTCTAAAGGAGCAGGTATGAAAATAGTACGAGTTGAAACACTACTAACACAAGAACTTGAAGTTCCTGATACTTGGGAGCGTGAGGATGTATTAGACTTCCTAGCTGAGTATCAGTCATTCCGTACAGCCTTTCAGGGCGTGAGCAACGAAGATCAAACAGCCCGCATCGTCGACCTTGGCGTTGTGGAAGAAAGAGTAACTGAAATGGGCGAGGAGGCCTTTGATGAGTAAATTAGCAGAAGTAGCATACGATATTGAGCAACTGTACATTGAGGGCTACAGGCCCACATCCATCGCGGCTCAATTGGACATCCCTTTGAGCATGGTGTACGATTGGTTAGAGGCTGTGAATGTAGCCGCTGACGAGGAAGAGCACAGTCCTTATCAGACCATCAACAGTTGACAACTTCTGCTCAATTTGCTATAATAATGACATAGTAAGGAGAGCGAGATGAAGATTGTAATCAAAGTACCACAAAAGACAAGAGCACACTTTGTTCTCTTTGCGGAGAACACGCCCTTCAAACCCAAACGGGTGGAGAGCAAGGTGTTGTATAAACGCAACAAAAAGCACAAAGGACGCGACTATGAATGAGCATGATCGGGCTAATTTGGAGTTCCTTTTAAACGCCGACGAAGCAACGATTAAAGATTGGCATAGTAAGGTATCAGCAGATGATATCGACTACGCACACGAGCTTTTAAACGCTTTTAGCCAGGAGTTGCGTGAGCAGGCTCAAGCATTGAAGATCGAAGCTGAAATGTCCTTGTCCGACAATTACCATGAAGCGAACATGGTTATTGACAGGATTAGGAAACTCTAGTATAATAACTACTTACACAGCAAAAAGGAGCGAAGATGAACATAGCAACATTAGAGCAATATGTGGAGAACAAGAACAAGTGGCGAGCCGTATTCAATCAAAAGCCTTTGAGCCTGTTGAACGGTGCAGATCGTCAGGCCATCGCTGACAGCATTGACAGCGAAATGAGCCCAGAGAACCTTACCTGCGATGGCGAACTGCCTGCGTCAGTGGTTCGTGCAAAGATGCGTAATCTTACTCGTTGTGCTAGCGAGTTGCTCAGCATTGATCCTAAAGTAACATTTTCTGAAATGGGAGTTTAATATGCCAAATTGGTGCAATAACACAGTAGAGATCACACACAGCGACCCAGCCAAGATTCGTGAGTTGGTTGCGGCGGTTAATGAAGGCAAGTTCTTGAACTACTGCAAGCCAGTGCCAGAAGCCCTACAGATTGTAGCGGGTCGCGTAGGCGATGACAACGATCCTAAACAGATTGCTCTGCAAGAGCAGACCATGCACAATCTCAGCACCTATGGTTATGCCAATTGGTACGACTGGTGTGTGAATGAGTGGGGCACCAAATGGGATGTGGATGCCATTGAAACCATTGAACTAGAAGGCGATGTAGATCATGTTACCTTTGGCTTTGACTCAGCATGGAGCCCACCTACAGGTGCTATGGAGTATTTGATAGAACAAGGGTTCACAGTCAGGCTCTACTACTATGAGCCCGGCATGGCATTTGCTGGTATTTGGGAAGACGGCCAAGATGACTGCTATGACATTGGCGGTTACACTTCAGAGACTGTCAAAGAGGCTATCCCAGAGGCCCTAGACGAAATGTTTGGGATATCAGAAACGATTGCAGAATACGAAGAAGAAGAAAATGAAGACTAATAAAGAACTCAACACAGCACACGATGCCAAGCAACAAGACAAGGTTAGACCCAAACAGCCCGAATACCAATTCAAAGAGCTGGAGGCTGTGATCCGTCAATGGGTGAAAAACGATGAGTAGACTCGCACTATTTGGACGTCCGTTCGTAGTTTTTGATGCTAAGAATAAGGATCATAGGTCATACTATCATAACTTTGCCATTACAGGCTCATGGGGGCAATGCCCTGTTAGGTTCGTAGTGGATGATGATCATGGTGATTTGGTTACAATGATTCAGCGTAGCTTGATTATCTACTACACGAACAAGGAGTTTGGACCTGTTGTAAAAGAACAACAGTCAAATATTCGCCCAAAACGCAAAAGAAACGGTTGACAACTCGCCAAAAGAGTTGTATAATTTGAACATGTTAGAGAGATTGGCTCAATAACATATTTTTTAACACACACAGAGGTAACAAAATGGCTACAGATAAATTGTTTAAGGTTGCAGGTATTTCTAATTTGAATGGTACATACAAAGTTCGCTTTGCCAATGACATGATGCGTATTAAGGTTCTTGCCAAGTCAGGACATACTGACATTCGCTTGGCTGATCTTGAAGCTTCAGTTTCAAAGATGGATGCCGCTAAGATCCTATTGGGGTTGGACGAGTTCGCTGATTCAATTGCTCAGGCAACTATCACCGAATATATTGCTGAGAACACTCCTAAGGCTAAGACATCTAAGCCTGCCGCAAAGGGTGTTATGAAGCCAGCTAAGGCTACAGCACCTAAGGCTGTTAAGGCTCCTACAGCTGACATGGACGAAAACATCCCTTTCTAATCTATGTTCATTCAGTTTGAAGTTTGGGGACTATTCGAGGGGCATGAAGAGCTCCTCGAATGTGTTCCAACCCTAAAGGAAGCAGAACGAGTAGCAGAAGATCTGCTAGAGTTCAACGAAGAGATTTGGATCTTAGAAGATACGGATGATGACTTACAAGAAGTTAGACGTTATCGAAATACCAATCCAATAGGATAAGAACAAGGGCCTATAGCTCAGCGGAAGAGCAGGGGACTCATAATCCCTTGGTCCCTGGTTCGAACCCAGGTGGGCCCACCATTACACAGACGACACGTCCCAAAGATGTGTCGTTTTTTTTTGGTTTTGACGACTTGACAATCCCCGCCCAATCCAGTATAATTATGATTCGAAGGCAACGGGATGGACGGCAAGGCTGGGCGTGTCTATAATACCCTTTCATCCTGTAAGGTTGTTGACAATTTGGCTAGACTTTGCTATAATACTTACATACAGACACAAAAGGAGCACTAAATGAGCGAATTCAAAAGCTGGGAAGAGATGTCCGTGCTAGAGCAATATGCCTGCCAATACTGGGATATGTATAAGGATGCCTATGGCGTTCGCCCACGCGGTATCGATACTACCAATTGGACAGAAGTAGAGTTTGAGGCTGAGTTCGTTCAGTTGAGCCGGACTATCGAAGCCAACTACAAAGAGCAATTGGCCAGTGAGGCTCGTGCTATTGAGGCATTTGAAGATCGTGTAGAGAACCTCATGCACACCAGCACCAACCGTCAGCGAGTGATTGCTTGGTTGATGGATGCTGAAGGCGCCAATGGCGACTACGAGTATTTCTGTTTCACTCAGGGCTTGCCCTATGGTTACTTCAATAAGGAGACAGTATGATTACATTAGAAACCCGTAAGAACTATGATCAACGACACGGCGGGCCTTTTGATAGAGGCAGTGCAGACAGTTGGTATCATCGTCCCCGTAGCCCTCACTTCTACATCGGCGACACCGGCTCTAGCGAGCGTATCAACGAAGCTCAAATGAGCCCACAAGAAGTCCAAGCCTACCTAGCAGGCTATCAATGGAACGAGCAGTTTGGCGGTAAGAAAGATTGGGATTAACCCTCCAAAGTGAATGGGATTTGACTGAGTGTCCAAAATACAGTATAATAGACACATACAGAAACAAAAGGAGCAGACAATGAGAAACGATACACTAACCGTAGCAGACATGATCCGTATCCTGAGTACAATGGATCCCAACATGCCCGTGCATATGGGCATGAACATGGAGTACTCTAGCCCTGTGAGTGCTGATATGCTAGAAGTAGATACCTTTGATGGTGTTACTATGTTGTATATTAACGACTGTCCAGGTGCTTGACATTATGGCGCTCAGGCGTTATAATACTAACATCAACAGCAAATAAGGAGCGAAAAATGACACAATTAAAAGACATGCAAGGTAAAGAGATCAAAGTAGGCGATCGTGTAGCAATGGTCAGCTATCACAATGCTGGTAGTCTTGTTATTGGGGTAGTTGAGAAGTTAGGTACTGTTCGTGCTCAAGTTCGCCCTGTAAAGGCCTCCTTCACTAACATCGTCCCTCAAGTAGCCAGCATTGGCTCAACAGAGTTAATTAAACTCTAAGGTTGACATACCCTCCAAAAGAGGGTATAATACTTACATCAACAACGAACTTGGAGCGAAAACTATGTTCAAACTATTATCTACAGCGAATCCCAAAATCCAAAAAGGTACAAAGATGGGCTATCTCAGCTTCATCCTACACCTTGCACCTGCTGATCTTAGCGGACGCGAAGTATGCCCCAAGCGAACTAAAGGTTGTACAGACGCTTGCCTTAATAAAGCAGGACGCGGTGGCATGTTCCGCAAAGGCGAGAACACCAATATGATCCAAAAGGCTCGCATTCGTAAGACCCAATACTTCTTCAACAATCGCGCAGACTTCATGCTGGATCTTGTCTCAGACATTCGCAAGGCTATCAAGTTCGCAGAGCGCAAAGGATTAATCCCCGTGTTCCGCCTCAATGGTACTAGTGACTTGAGCTGGGAGAAGTACGATGCTATCCCAGGGCAGAACATCTTTGAAATGTTCCCTAATGTACAGTTCTATGACTACACTAAGGTGCTCGGTCGTAAGACTAAAATGTATCCTAACTACCACCTTACATTCAGCAAGGCAGACGGCAATGACGCAGATGTAGCAGAAGCACTCTTGCAAGGCATGTCAGTGGTTGCTGTCTACGACAAAATCCCAGAGGGTGTGCCGTCAGCAGACGAAACTGACCTGCGCTTCTTAGACCCTAAGGGCATTATGTTAGGATTGAAGGCAAAAGGGCCTGCCAAAAAAGACTATTCAGGCTTCGTAATCCGCTTGACAGAAGTGGCTTAAGAGGCTATAATACTAACATCAACAGCAAATAAGGAGCGAAACTTATGTCAGATAAACTATATGCATTCTGCGACGCAGTCGTAGCATTCGTAGGATTCTTTCTAGTCTATGGAGTGTCAGGCACAATTGACACTGCCCCAGACAGTCAATTGTTCACATTAGCCCTTATGGCCTTAGCAGGCTTGGGCTTGTTCTTCGCAGGCATCAACGGCTTGACAACCCGTAAGTAAGACAGTATAATTAACACTTCAACAGCAAATAAGGAGCGACACTATGGTAACAGCAGATCAAATCAAAGCAGGTTTTGTACTAGCACATCTCGCAGGTGTTGAGATGTATCAAAAGATTGGCGAGCGTGATGCTTGCGGTTTTGGTTGGGTGGATGTGTACGTGGATCGTACTAACTCCAAGCAAGCCAAGGAATTGATTGCCGCAGGCTTCCGCAAGGACTACAAACCCAAATGCTTGAGCTATTGGGATCCAGCAAAGATTCCAACTCAGTCAGTGAGTGTTAAGGAAGCAGGCGCTGAGGCACTGGCCAACTACCTAACAGCATTAGGTTTGAAGGCTTATGCAGGCAGTAGACTAGACTAATGGCTACTGCTATTCATTTCTGTCTCATGTTTCTGCTCATAATTCTTGCGAGCAGAAGCAAGAGATAGTATAATTACGTTATCAACTAACATTAAGGAGCGAGACTTATGGCAAAGGTAGTTACAAGTAAAATGCTTATGGCACTGCAATCTGAAACAAAATCACTGGAAGTAGACACAGCTGCGATCAAGGCTAAAGAGCTTAAATTGAAAGGCGAAACAGACGAGCAGATCCTGGATCGCTTGCGTGATCGCTTTGAGATTCTAGACGACATGACTCGTGCTGTTAAGAGCGGCAAAGTCAAAGCAATGATTGTCACAGGCCCTCCAGGTGTTGGCAAGAGCTTTGGTGTTGAAAAGGTTCTGGCCAAGCATGATGTGTTCGCCAATGTAGCACAGGACGAGAAGCTGAAGAAGTACGAAGTGGTCAAGGGCGCAATGAGTGCCATTGGCTTGTACAGCAAGCTATATCACTTTAGCGACCGGAAGAACGTCTTAGTGTTTGATGACTGTGACAGCATCTTACTTGATGACTTGAGCTTGAACATTCTCAAAGCAGCATTGGATACATCAAAGAAGCGTACCATTAACTGGAACACAGACTCTAGCTTGTTGCGTAGAGAAGGTGTGCCTGATTCATTCGAGTTCAAAGGCGGCGCTATCTTTATTACCAACATCAAGTTCGATCACGTCAAGAGCAAGAAGCTGCGTGATCACTTGGAAGCATTGGAAAGCCGTTGCCACTACTTGGATCTAACTATTGACACAGAGCGTGAGAAGGTCCTGCGCATTAGACAAGTGGTTACTGACTGTGGTATGCTTGATGACTATGACTTAACGGATCAGCAGAAGCTGGATGTGGTTAACTTCGTAGCAGACAACACAGCACGTCTACGTGAGCTCAGCTTGCGTACAGTACTTAAGATAGCTGACTTGGCTGTTAGCTTTCCTAACAAGTGGCAAGCTGTAGCGGACATGACATGTATGCGCCACGCATAACAGCTTAGGGTAGGGTACAGCATATAGTAACCCACCCAGACAGCGCCAACGATTCGCTCCCGGTAACGCTGTCACAGAAAAGGTCCATAAGCCCGATTCGCTCCCGGCAAGACCTTTTTTAATCCTCGATCGGTGACGGTCGGGGATTTTTTTTTGATTTCGAAAAGGTCGGGAGGAGATAATAATAAAAAAGATTTCTTCGAGAGGGGTGGGAGGCATATACATTTATAAACTGTTGTATTACAGCAACAGCGCATGGGTACCGAAGTAAAAACACCCCTCTAAAAGTTTAAGTACTTCTTTATAATTTTTTACGCGGGCAATTTTTTCATTCCTAAATACCCATTTCTACCTGTTCACTACAGTAGTTTGTATTGTACTCAAAAGTAATACGTTCATGCTGTAAGTGAAACTCATATATCATAATATGGTTCTGTCCCATGTTAGTATAAGTGGTAGTATCAGGTTCCCCCAAGCCCAATAAGTTTGGAGTTGGCATTGTAGCCATTATAGCCACTATTTGACTATCACATGGATATGTTTTTGAGTTTACAGAAGTTGTAGGAGCGCCAGCACCGCATGCTGACAGCACTATAGAAGCAGTTGTTATTAGTGTTTTCATACTCATAGTATAACACACTCCCACTTCTCATGCTATACATGTTACTATTTTTTACTGTTATTACACCCGTGAAAAAGCCCTACGAATAGAGCTTAAGGATTCGGGCATGTCCCGTATAGTTGTTCAACAGTAATCAAACACTCTTAGTTTGGTGGATTCTCACTGTGCATTAATTTTGCTTGAGGCTTGTGATCTAAGTATTCTGAAATCATCTGCATAAAACCTCCTGTCACAGTATAAGTTCTGTGTATAATTATTTATAGATTACAATAAGATTACGGGTCAAACAGGCCGATTCTACTCTCAGTAAAAACGCTAAGTACTTCTCAAATTTTTTTTGCGCAGAAATTTTTCAATCCTGCAGGACCCTTTTTGGCTAGACTAGCCAACCAATAAGAAACCCCACTACAAAAGCTGCTAGGCCCAACAGCGTCACAGTAAGTATATAGATCCATGTATTATCACTTAATCGCATTAGTGTTTCTAGCATTGTATATTTACTATATACTAGTATGGACACACACTTGATTATTCCCCGTATACTTACTGGATTACTCAGTATATTTCAAGCCAGTCGACTACGTGATTGTGTCTATACGCAAGCTCAGCGTATACAGTCCTTAGAACTAGCCATAGAAGATATTGAACGTATAAATGCGCACAGTGATCAGCCCAATCGACTTATAGCCAATATATGTCAGCACACTAGTCGCGATTGAACTCTCTAACCCATGTGAATCTAGTATTACCGGGCAACCATTTTAACTCTTTGCCCTTTTCAGATAGATCCATGTCTACTAGAATCCAATCGGGTTTCTCACTGAATTTGACCCGTTGTTCACGTTTAACTATACGTACTACACGGCCCGTGGATTCTAGCTTGCCCAGCACATGTGGTTCTGCACCCAATTCCAACAACTGTTGATCACTTGCTCGTTCCGTGCCTGCACCCATGTGATGATTCTGCACCCAGTTTTCTTTTAGACTGTTAGTTAATTCTCTTATTAGCATATGTGATATTTAGCGGCAACTGACAGCTGAACGCTTGTTCGCGTTTTTCCGCTGTGCTTCGCACTAAAAATTTTGCTTGCAGCTTCGCCGATTAAAAATTTTTTTGCGCCCCGCTTGGGCCTATAAATAGTTGACCCTGGAGAATCCCATGAGCATACTATCAAAACTACACAATATCATTTCAGCAGACCTAGCCGAACTGTTTGCCGCAAGCAAGCGAGCCAGCGTCAAAGCTGTCAATGACGTAGAGCAATTAGAACGTCAGCTGTCGGAAGCACATCAAAAAGTCATTGACACAGCCACTGAAGCTAGACAACACGCAGAAGCAGCCGCGGCTCGTGCACATGCTGCCGCTGTTGAATTGGAAATCGAAGCCAAGGCTGCTGCAGAGAAAATTGCCCTGCATACTGAACGACTAGCCCGTCGGGATCCTCAACTGTAATTGAGTAAAAATAATGTGCGATGTTTGTCGTACTTGAAAGCCACGCTGATTTGATAACACTCTGTGGCCATGTTCCAAGCCCAACGCTGATACTTGGGCCCTGTGTACTTGAGTAACCAAGCTTCTACACTTGTAATACCCACAATCCAATCCAACTGCTCATATGCACGTCCGGGCCATGCTATATCTGCAGTGTACTCAAAGCCATGAATTACTGGGACGTAATCCCAGTTAGTATAAGTGGACATGCTAGTATTTAACTAGTCAAGGCTTTTTCTCGCGATATTATACCGGTTTCAAACTGATCCAAAATTACTGGCGTATTGTGTAGGATCCAAGTGGCTGTTAGTAGAGCTAGTCTGTTGTGATTAACTGAACTTAGATGATTGAGTCTAGGATCCTGCATACTGGCCGTGTGCTCGGTCCATTCGTCCATGCTGATTTCAACTAGATTGCCCTGTGCAAAAGTCATATGCTTGTAGCGTTGGGCAAGATTTAGATCCTTGATCACCTGCTCACTGTCGGGAAAACTGGCTATGACCAGTATTTGTATATCCAAAGCCTGGGCTGAATGATCCAATCTAGCTAGAAAGTTTTCCAACTGTATCATGCGACTAACGGGATTCATTAGAAACTGTGTGTACAGCATAACAGCTTCTACCTGCTGTTGACTAATGGTGTTGGGTGCATGTCCCCTGAATACCTGACTGGCCTGTGGATTGTCTATGAAAAACCAAGTGCGATCCAGTGTGGTCAAGCCCACGATAACTGTATCCTTGGCTTTGAACGTGCCCTCGTGCCGACTGTATTCAGCGTACATCCAATCTAAACTGGTAGCTTCTAACGCACGGTTTTCTACAGGACCTAGAGCCTTTAACTGACGATGCCAAGTGGTGTCATCGTGTGTGGCATCGTTGAAAAAGCTGTCGCCAAAAATCCAAATCATTCAACTTCTTTATAGTAGTATTCGTAGTTGACTGTAGTGGCATTTTCTTTACGAATTCTAGCACCATTTTTTAAATGGAATCTACGTGCCATGGGCGTTTGAGGACTTAGTGTAACTATGCCTTTAAGATCAGCATAGTCTTTTTTCAACCACTCGGCGGCCTGTTGCAGCAGCGTAGCACCGGCTCCTGGAGCATAACTCCATATGGTGTAAAATACAGCAATTTCCTTGTCCTTGCTCATGTTAACTAGGTCTTCCTCAGTTTCGGGAACACCTTTGAGCCATTGCATACAAGTGGCTGCCAGCACTTCTTCTCCTGCTTTGAGTATGAGTATTTCTGCTGCTTCGTTAATGCGTTGCTCAAGGGGAATGTGTGGACGAACAGGGTCGTCCTTGATTAATCTGACTAGGGGATCAGTGATGTCTCTAATGTGATGAAGTTCCATGTTTCGCTACCTGGTTATTATATGTGTACTTATCTTTCTGACCAAAAATTACAAATCATCGCTAGGCAAATTGTTTAATAGTTCCCTTAATTTACTGCTGGCAACTTCGGCCTGCACTTTAGGTGCCGGAGTACCGTTGTCTACGATTTCACCTGTGGTACTGTTAACTGTTTGTCGCTGCTTGATACTGTTGAGCAACACACTGCCTGCACTGGCTTGTCCGTGACCATAGCCGTCTTCTTCATCCAAATCTGAAATACGCAGTGTGTCAATATTAAACTCTAGGTCAATCTTTTGACCAACTCCGCTGGAACTACGTGTTTTCATTAGCTGGATTTGATAACGTCCACGTTCACGCATTGCACGACTGGTAAAGATACCAAACACATTATCAGCTGTTTGAATCTTACTTAATCCGCCCGAGATGTGGCTGTGATCAAACTCAACTTCTTCAACAGCACCGCGATTTAGCTGTGCCGCTGTGACAAATATACAGTTCTTTTCTACAGCTAGATTACGCAATTCCTCACTGACATATTTGTCTTTGACAAACAAGTTTTCAGCACTGATACGCTTGCTCAAGGGCAACAACAAGTCCATATAGTCTACCAGTAGTACATCAATCTTGCGCCCCATTTTGATTTCATACTCTTTCATATAAGCGCGAATATCATTGGCTGTCTTGCCGCTTGGCATATACTTGACTTGGAATTGTCCTGATTTTTTTCCAATCATTTTGACTTTCATTTCCACGTCGTCAATGCTTTTGAAAATTTCTCTTGTGGGTATTCCAGTTACCATAGCATCTACCCGCAAGCTAACCAGTTCTTCACTCAATTCAAGTGTCAGATACAAGACATTGTGTCCAGCTAGGCTATAGTTTACTCCAAGATTAGCCAAAAACAAACTCTTACCAGCACCACTACCGCCAGCCCATATGTTAAGCTCACCTCGATTAAATCCACCATATAGTTTATCATCGATGGCTTTCCAACCTGTGGATATTTGTCCATTTTTATCCTTAATACGCATCAATCTAGCACGGGGATCAGCAAAGTAATCAGTGCCCATGTCACGTTGTAGGCCCACTTGTACAGCCTGTTTAATTTTTTCTTCTACAGGACCATATTCACCTTTTTCCAGCAAGTCAGCTGACTCTAAGATAGCACGTTCAAGACCTTTGTGTCTAATAAATGTTTCAAAATCATTCATCAACCAATCATAGTGTTCGTCACGTAGATCTTCTGCTGCCTTGAGATTTGATCCTGTAGCTGCATTGATAATGTCTGGCGTGGGCAATACATTATTTTCAGTTACATATTTGGTTAGAAATTCTGCAGCTGGTTGTAGTTTACGGTCAAATAGATTACTGTCAAAAATACTTTGACAGCGTACAAACGTGCCAGCATCTGCCAACATCATTTCTAGATATACACGTTGTATGTCATATCCATAATCAACGTTTTGTCTTGCGCGGTCTTTTTTATCATTCATGTGTGTATTATAGTTTCTTTAAATATTAATTGCAAGGTGTTTGACAGGACTCCAGTTATAATCCCATACTCTCTGTTTAGTGTGATATAGCACGGCTCCAATACTACTACTTGGATCTCCAGGGTTAGGAAGACTCCAACGATACTTAAACATAGGTTCAACATACCGTTTATTTGCCTGACTATTCATAGCACACCCGCCCATGTAGACCAAACAGTCTGCACCTGTTAATTCTTTTGCCAAGCTCATTACCGAGCCAATTTGTACTTCAAATGCATCTTGTACTGCGGCTGCTATATCACACTGATCTTGTAAATTATTAATGGGATAAGGCCAATTTAATACCCCTCTGTGGAAATTATAATTCAAATCAACTGTGCCAGTTATGTAACTATTAACTTCTTTAAAATAGCGCCACTTGTCTCCTTGCTGGGACATTTGTTGTAACAAGTATTCATCTTTGATTGGAGTAAGTCCGCATAGTTTTGTAAATGCACTGTAAAACAATCCCAAACTATGTGGATAACTTCTGCTCCACACTTTGGTCATTTTGCCGTGTTTTGCTTCCCATATCGTGGCGCACTCAAATTCGCCGATTGCATCAAGAACAACAATTGCACAATGATTAAACGGACTAGTATAGTACCCAGCGGCAGCATGACTAGCATGGTGAGGAGTATATGTGATAGGTGCATATTTGAATTGTGTTAAATGTCGTTTTGGTAATACAGACATATCCATAGCTGTTCTATACTGTCCAGCATATAGTTGTCTAGCTTTTTTAATCCAAGGACGCTCATACCAGAAGATTCGATCTGGTGCGCCTTGCCCTAGTGCTCGATTAAGTATGGTGCCATCTAGTAAATCTTCTGAAGAATTATCCAAAGAAAATAATTTATTATCTTTGAATACAGCTAAACTACTGCCATGATTAAGAGCGTTTATCCCCCAGAGTATCATTTGTATATAAATGGATCACGTTTACGTAATTCTTCTAGGCGTTGTTCAAATGCCTTTTTCTCTTTATACTTGCGATAAGGAGTTAACAGCCAATTAATTAATTTTTTCATATTATGTCCTTTAAATTCTGTATGCGGTTACTATGTTATTTTCTAGTACAACACTAGTACTGTATTTTCCTTTGCCTACTCGATCATAACTCCATGTTTCTTTATACTTGGTTTTAAGTTGTTGTTGCTGAATATATCCAGGATATCCTTTTGACTCTAACAACATTTCTCGAGTTTGCCCAACCCAAATATCACCTAACAATATTCTGTCTGCAATGTTTTTACCAAAACGTTTAATCAAATCATTCACGTAGGCTTCGTGTTTTTTTCGTTCTTCTTCGGCAAGTCTAGCTGACTCTGCTTTTTCGTGTTCGTTATACAAGTACCATACAATACCTATAACCGCAAAAAATCCTGCTGCCTGCCATGGAAATAAAATTATAAGAAATATTATAATACCTAATATAAATGCACCAGATTCCATTATACTGTATCCTTAAACCATTTTTTTGCTCGTAATTGAATTTTCAAACCGTTAGATTCCTTACTATTTACAATTAGCCATAGTGTTGCTAGACGACCAAGTTTGATTATAGCATCGTTGATATCTTTAACACTATCGGGCCAGTTAGGCATGCTAACACTCCACCCTAACTCGATTGCACGTTCAACAGTTTTAGGACCTTCATGGTCTCTATCCGGAACTAAAACTATTTCTTTACCTAATTGTTTTAACAACCAGTTTTGACTATCTTTAATCTCTGCTCCGAGTAATGCACAGCCATCAATACTTAGCGCATCAAACGGACCTTCGCTGACAATTACGAACTCACGATTGTCCTTCTGATTATCTAAATTAAAAACATAGCCAGGTTGTTGTTCGCTCAAATACTTAGGACTAGCATCTCCAATAGTTCTAGCAGTCCATCCTACAATTTCATTATTAAATAAAAATGGAATAATAAGTCTATTGCTGAATCCAACTTTAGGAGTCCAATAGAAAGGAAAATCTTCAGGGTAAATTTTTCTATTAACCATGTACTCTAGCACAGGTATAAGTTTTTCTGGAAGGTCAACTAACAAGTCTGTAATTAGTTGACTATCCATAGGTAACGCACGAACATCAAATTTTGGAATAATACTACGGATTTCTGTTGTATTATTTTCGTCTAATCTCAGTGCTTCTAGCCTTAATTGTGCAATGATATCATCGGGGATATTTAAATCCCGCATGAATTTATTCATTTTTTGGCTAATGTGTCTACCTGGTTGCCAGCTACATTTGAATCCGCAATTGAAACAGTGATAGCTTACAGCATCACCACCATTAACAATAAAGCCACCGCGCTGTCTCTTGTCATCACAACAGACAGCATTAAACCCAATCCAACCGCTTGGAGTATTTTTTCTCTTGCCAGGCAAGTATTGTAGTAAAGTGTCTGCAATTAGGCTCATGCCTAAGTATAACACGTTATTTGATTAAAATCAACTGATAACGGTAACTGTATTAACCATTCCGTAAACTAATGCTGGATTTTGCTGAGCACCGTATTGCCAAACATCTGGATACAACCAACTAACTCGCATATAGTTATAACTGTTTCCAGTTGCTGGATTTATCACTGGAATATTATTAAATGATACCGTTGTAGAAGTTTGAACTGAATATGTAATTGATTGTAATTGTACGGCATCCTTGAATGATTCTACAGAAATAGTCATATCTTCTGTGGCCTCTACATAAATTGTTCCAATAAAATTTGTCATATTGATTCTAAAATTCATGTATTCTGTAGCCTGCGCTTCATAAAATTTACAAGGAATTGCACTGGTATGATTAATTACATTACCCATGTAATTAATTTCACCTGAAAATTTATCGTAGATGATGGTTTTTCGACTTTTCGGCATAGCATTACCGATTACATCAATTCTACCAGCAGCGCTAAAAAAACTATCTGTATATAATACTATGTTATTTCCTGAACTATCTACGGCTATAACACTATAAGTTAAACTTTGACTATCTATATCTGAAATGTCTTCTGCTGGAATAATGATTTTTGCTAGCCCTTTGATAGCACTAGTTAGTGTTACTCCTGTATGCCCAGATATAGTTTGGCTGGGAAATGTAACTGTTAATGATGTTGTTGCACTATCGACATCGACTGATACACTTGAAACTATAACCGGTCCTACTATATTTGTTCCCGTTAACACATTGGAATTTAAAAAATTGCCTGTAATATTTGCTGTAGGTATTGTAATTGTTGCTGATGTAGTTTTTGCAACTGGAATCGGCGCAACTACTGTAGCTCCAGTTGCTGTAGCTGATGCTAGCAATGTTAAGGAGTACGGGCTACTCTCTAAAGCCTTACCGCTTGCATCCATTACATTAACTTCCATGTTAGTTAATGCGGATAAGTCTATACGCTTTTGATCAGCGTTCTGGATATCGAATTCTATGACGTTATCCACGCCTTGATAAATTTTAATTGTTCTTGCGTACACGACTTTATTCTCCACAGTGAATCCTGCCAAATTGGCTAATAGTATAGCTCTATTAGGATATAAATAACTTTGAACTTTTTGCATTGGCGAGGACCTTTAATAGTATTTATGGCAAAATTAAGAGACAACATTGAACAAAATCTACCATTTATTAGCGTCATCAACTATGGTGAAAACGAATACGTGGGAATTATAATAAACCAAGATCAGTTTGTAACTAGTTTCTACGATCTAAACGCCTTAAAAACACCAGAGGAAACAAAAGTATTTTTAGAAATCGGCGAAGTATGGTGGTGGGAAAGCAATCGCCAATTTCCTATTACTGTATTCTGCAGAGATGAAATACAACCCTTTAATTATGCTATTAAAACATTCAATAGCAAAGACACACGTATTATATTAGGCCCAGTAGTAAATTTAATGAATCTTACACTAAAACGTGTTAAACGAAAAAGTGTTCAGCTAGTACGTAAAGTTCGTTAATTAAACTCGTAGCTAATTCTTTCGCAGATTAAATTCATCTGCACTACAATTACATGTGCATACGCAATAGCATGCGCTTTCTTAAAATAATATTCGTCATTCTCTGGTTTTATCCAAATTTCCGACAGTATCGTTGTCCAATCTTTTCCTATCAAATAACGCTTGGCTGGCCGAATCATAGCTAGCACTGCTGCCAATTGTTCTATTGATGTGGGCTTGACCTGTCTCAATATAGACCCGTGCCCATTCACGTGAAAGAGTAAATCGACGAAGTCGTCTTGCTCTAGTAGATCCCATAAAGGTTCTGTCTCCATTAATTGTGTTAAGTGTTCTTTATTTTTAACACCTTCGTACACGCTGACATTTAAAAAATCTATTTTAAAATATCCGCGATCTTCGGCTGTTTTATAATCAATAGTACTTATTCCAGTTGCAGGGTTGTATGGAATGCTAGTACAATATATACCAGTGTTGTGCTTTTTAAAAGAACCGTCGAGACTAGCATCTATATGTTTTAATACAGCTAGTGCTTGAGTTCTATCAGCAAAGTCGAGGTCGATATCTGGCATAGTTAATTAAAATTAAAAGCAATACAAATTCGTTCATCATCGATTAAGTGTCTTGGAACACAATGTCTAACATAACTTCTGAATATGACAAGACTACCGGGACTTGGTATAAAATCGTGTGTCATCACATTCATGTAGTTAGGTATAGTAGCTGCAACAGGACACATGTCTGGCTCTAACGGGCTTTCAAAAACTAAATTAGAAGATCCTTCAGGCACCGATACATAATAAACAGCCGAAAATGTACTACTATGGTGATGATGAAAATCTTGGAAGTCGTATTTTTTCATAATATTAATCCAAGCTTCTGTGCATACATATTTCTTTTTGTTGCGTTCTACACCTAGTATTTTGGCAAAATTGTTTACATGTCCAGTAATGGTCTCTACAATTATTTTAAAATCCATATCTTTAGAAATGTCATGTGTGCCTAATGTATTGTATGTAGGACTAATCCACATCTCGCTTCCTGATTTAGTTGTCGATTGTATGGCTTTTATTTTAGATAACAAATCGGCATTTGTTTCTTCAATTTCAGTTATTTTATCTGTATATATTGCTGTAGGAAATAATAATTCAACACCCATTATATATTACTCTCTTTAATAACTTCTTTTACAAACATTACATCTTCTGGTAATTTTTTAAATTTGCTAACCCAAAATTGTGGATCAATAATATTTTGTATATGTCCTAATTGATCATCGCTAAATTTTTGTAGCATAGCTTTTCCATTAGAACTGTTTAAGATTAACCAAGGACTAAGTTTTCCATCTTTGATATCATAGCATGCTCTACTTAGACTAGCATATAAAAAATAATGATTCCATTGTGCGTTATGATCATCTGCCCAATCCATCATCGTTTGGATCGATCTTTGTGTTGCGGTTTCGGCGGTTTCTCTTCTGATAAGGTCGAGTACGTATTGGGTGTAGAGTTCATCTCTACACCAGTGGTCGAGCTTGACTCCAGAGCGGACAACATAATCGATAAATTTTTCCGGGTAGAGAGGATTAACATTGCTGACAAAACTGCCAAACTTAACAAAAGCATTATAGTAACTGCTTTTACAAAAATCTTCATATGTTTTTTCCTGTTTACTATTGGGTTGAACTATTTTATAGAATTTTTGAAATGTATCAAACGCAAGAACTACATGTTTTTCTTTTTGTGCTAGATGCCTGCGTTTTTGCTCACACACATGTACAAACAAAGTCTTTTCTTGCATAAAGCCTTTGCTACAATGTCCACAGGAATATGGTTGATTAACTAATGCCATCATTTTAATTTTTTAGCTATGGTTGCTTCGTCCATTCCGTATTTTCTTGCTAGCTCTTTCATTTCTTTGTCTGTAGTTATTTCAGCCAATAACTCTAACTCATCTCGTTTACGATTAGGATAAATTTCTTCTAAAAATTTATATCTCTTACCGCCAGTACCTGTTTTTTTCTTAGGCCCTATCCAATTATGGTAAAATGTTTTTTCGCCATTATAACTACACATACACAATAACAACCATAATAATTTAGGATGTTTTTGTAAATCATTCCAATTTTTATTAAAGTATTCGTTTACAGTTAATACAAAATGTTCCTGTATTTCTCTTTTTTGATCTTGAGCACTACTAAGATACCTGTTTAAAATAAAGAATTCACTTTTTAGACTTTTTTGTTGTTCGACAGTCATTTCGTCCCATGCCGCGCGAACATTCATGTCTACAAATGCTATCTTTTCTTTTAATTCGATCTTATCACTCATATTTTTCTTGACTTAGTTTATATAATATTTTAACACGATCTATAGCTTTTTGCAAGGCAGGATTGCTCTTTCCTGCTAGACGAATTTTAATCCATTCATTATGATCAGCTAATTCTTTATTGCCGATTTCCTTACGCACATCAAATCGTTTCGATTCTTCGGGATCGTAATCCCATCCAATTGCTTTTCTAGTACTAGGGTCTGCACCAAATTCGCGAGCATACGTAACAGTACCGTTGCGCTCATAAATGTAGTTTACGCCTGGTTTAAGATTACCCACGGAACAATTCCTCTTTTGGAATTAATCTAGCATCGAACGCTAACACTGTCCGAGTACCATTGCCTTTCCAAGGATACACAGTATGTGGAATATGGCTTGGGAATACTAAAACTGTGCCCGGTGTAGGATCGTATTTCCATGTATCAGTCATGACAAACCTGTTTACATCTTTAGTTACAGGTAATCTAAATAAAATTTGTGCATCACTCGGTTGACTGTTATCTACTAATTCTGGTGCACTGATGTATACATTCCCGCTGATATTTCCAGCAGGATGGCTATGCATTTCTTGGTAATCTCCAGGATATTGTCTAATAGTCCAAATACTAGTAACAACAATATCGCACAACTTAAGATCTTCTGCGCCGGATTGTTGAGTTACAATTTCCATATAACCTTGACAAATACCTTTAATGTATTTGATTAACCATGTCACATCAACATCTTTATCATTAGGGAAAATTTGTACCTGATGTCCACCTCTAACACTAATAGTCGGATCTCCCGCATCATTGGCGCCATCTTGCAAGTGCATTGCATCTACTAGTGTATACATTTTACTATATTCCTGCGGAGGAACATTATCTATACAAATTATAGTAGGTTGAAAATATGCTATCTTTAATGTCATAATAGTTTATCCAATTGAATTAATTCGCTTTGTCGTGATATTTCTTTAACAAAATAAACACAATCTGGTTTTGACCCGGTACTTGTAGGAGTAGCTAGTAGTTGTCCATTCTTCATTTTAGGAAAATACCATTTTACATCGTTATAAAAGTTAAGTATTTTAATAGGTTTAAATTCGATTCTAAAACTACTTAATGGATTAAAACATAGTGCTTCAAATCCTCGATCATTTAAGCTAGTTAACGGTAATACTTCGATATCACAACTACTTGAACTATCTCCGACCGCTATGCTCCAATCTATCGGCATAGTAACTTCATTATCTCCAATTTGCAATACAATTGCTGGAGCATTAAAACTTTCTAAAAATATTAACGGCATAAAAAAGAAATCAGGCGAATTGGGATCACTGTTATCTAATACCGCAAAACGTGTATTTTCGTCTACCTCCTCGGGTAAATTGTTCAACGAAAACATTTCGTTATCTAATGTTAGTATCTGCATAGTTCCTTATTTTTGCCAATCCACTTTATCTAAAGTAAATGGATACTTGGCTTCCTTGTAAAATTTCTTTCTTTCTGTAAGATGGCGCTTTGCCCACTTACAAGTACTGGTTAGATCCCAGATTTGTACAAAATCCTTATCTTCTGCCTTACGGATGCCTCTGCCTATACTTTGTATAACTCTAACAAATGATTTTCCTGGTTCTAATAAAATCAAATTAAAAATACGGGGAATATTAATTCCAACCGCAGCAACACCGAATGTTGCAACAATTACTTTATTATCGCTTGTTTTAATTTCATCATATTCTTCTTTTCTATCAGTAGTTTTGACCGCCCCTGATATAAAAACTGAATCTGGTATTTCATTTACTAAAAATTTGCCTGAATCTATTCTATTAACTAGAACTAATGTGTTGCCTGATTGTGATATTTTTTTAATTAAATTGCTGATATATATCATCCTGTTTTCTTCAGTAACAAGATATTTTAATTCTTCTTGATATGTCTTAAACTCTGGTAAATCTATCATCTGTACTACATTAACATGGCATGCTGATAGCACACCCATTTCTTGCAATTCGTGAGCTTTAATTCCACCAACAACTGGCCCAAGACTGGCAAAAATAGGTTCTGCTTCAAAGTCTCCTTTAGGAACTGTTCCAGTTAATCCCCAACGTATAGGTGCATTACATAGATTTTGTGTAAGTAAATTTTTGAGTACATCTGCTTTTGCCATATGAACTTCGTCTACTATCACCGTTCTAACACCATCTAAAAATTCAGCTAACGATACAATATCATACTCGTGATTTTTACTTTTTTTATCTAAAATATTAAGACTTTGCCAAGTGCAGATTGTATGTGTTTTGTTTAGATCTTTTCTGTCCCCGTAGTATACACCTACATCTAGTCCTACGTTGATGAAATCTTCTTCTGTTTGTTCAACAAGACTTTTATTAGGAACAATCGTAATAGTTCTTCCATATTTTTCAGCACAATGACTTAGTGTTGCTGTAGTAATTGTTTTGCCTGCGCCTGTTGCAATTTCTTGAAGACTTTGTGTATTTTCGAAAAATCTATTAATTGCTTCGACTTGATAATCACGCAACATAATAGGTTTGCCTTCTTGTTGATGACCTTTTGGCCATACTTTACCTTGATCGGCCCAGTATGTTTCTGTTACTGGTTCAAACGATATTTTTTTAGTAGTACGCAAATCTTCTAATTCATCGATGTCTATATCCATGTCGGATAATACCGCAAGTACTCTTTCTAATTGACTCAAGTAACCGTTACCCCCAAGTCCAAACATGCTAACTTTGCCGTCCCAACGACCTAATTTATAAGCTGGGCGATAGCGTGCCGTTGGATCTACATATTTGAATGTATTTGCTAATTTCTTTCGAGCTTCCAACGGTAAGCCTTCAAGTTTGATATTTACTTCGTCTCTAATTACTAATTTTACAGTCATATTTTTATTCTAAGATCCATAGTAACTGGCTCGTCTGCCCACTCGACTATTAAATCGCAACAGTTAGAGTATACACTAGTTTTGCCGTGACGTAAACCCATTTTAGTATCCAAAGCAAGTACGCTCATCGGCTTCCATGCATTAGTTAAGAAAAATTTCGGTAATTTCCCGCTCATTACAACAGCTACTTGTGTGTCGTCATCTAGTCTGTAATTATATTCTTTTTCTTTGATTAACTGATTAAAATGTTTTCCAGTCTCGTCATTGGGTAATCTAAAATATACACCAATTCGATCAAAAATTCCATTATTTTCCAGGGCTTCTGATAAAATTTGTAAATTTTCAAAATACTTGTTATTCACATAAGTGTCAAATACAACCAATAATGGTAATCTACGTAAATTGACCAAAGACTCTATGGTATCTGAAATTGAATGAGTTTTTTTGTCCACATATACTCTGGTTTTTGACCGGTTAGCAATGTACTCTGTTAAATTTTCACCTGGATTTTTTGCATTTTCGACCAAGTACTGGTATCGCATACTTCGGTCATTGATGATATTTTGATCAATCGATGTTGACAGCCCTAAGTCATCGGTAATAGCTTTTTGAAAATTTTTATGTTCAATGTCGGTGATTAAAAATTGGTCAAAAATTTCGGTTTTCGACCATGATTTTATGGTTTTATAGTAGTCTGTAATAGCTTCGTCAATTTCAAACTCAAACGGACTGAGAGCTTCATATAGAGCAACGATATTTTTTTCAGTCAGCTCGCATTGCCAATTTTTAGTGTTTACGTGCGAAGTAAGCCCATCTGTAGTTTTTGTCAAATTTGTCAAAATTTGACGAATTTCTTGAGAAAATGACATTTCTATAAAAAGTATGGATTCTTGCTCTTCGTTCTTTTTAATATAAAGTTTTTTAATTTGTTCTATGTGTCTAAAAGGTTTAGACCAAGAAATATCAGATAATGTGGTTTTAATTTCTTCTGAAAAATTCTTGATTTTTTCAGAATTTTCTCGAAGAATTTTGACTAGCAATCGACTTTGATTTTCTGTGATAAAAATATGCGAATTTACAGAAGATGCAAGGCTACGTAACACTTTGCAATCTCGACCAGATATTTGGTCTTCAATGGCAGGGTTAGTTGCATTAGAAATTTTAATTAATAAGTTATCTACAGTCATAATAAAGTAAGTGTACACTAACGATTGTTAAAGGTCAACCAATTAGAAAAAAATAGGCCTCAATATTATTTAAGGCCTATTGTGTACCTTTTGGGCAAATTGATTATAAAGTTGCATCTTCCATACCAGCAACACGTAGCTTCACAATATTTGTGATTTGCCATTGTTTCTGATCAAGTGCTTTAGTAATACCTAACCACTTATTACGTAGTAAAGCAAATTCGTTGATAATTTTTTCAAAGTCAACAACATCTGCTTCACCTTCTACATAACGATGGCAATCTTGACTACTTAAGGCACGTTGATAGTTTTCCAAGTATTTACGAAAATGTTGACTCTTAAGACGTCTTAATTCAATGTTAAGGTATTCTAAAATTGCTTCAATTTCTTGTAATTGACCGAATCTATGCTCGACAATGCCTGGCATCGATGCCGCGGCACGTTCAACATTTCCAACAATCTTACATTCTTTAGCTGCATCAATTAACTGATCGTTAAAGTAATCAACGGCATCTGGAATTTTAGAAATATCTTTACTAACTTCAGAATACCAACCCATTAAAACTCCAATTCGCCGTAATCTTCGTCATCTTCGATATCTTCGTCATCATTGAGATAATATCCGATTGCTTGATCAAGTGTTTCGTCTACACCTAATGCTTCTTTAAAAACTTTATCCGGTACACCGAAATCTGCCAATAGATCAACATAGCGTTCTGCTACTGTTTCTAATTGTTTTTTATCAATATACTCAACAAAGTTTAGCCAAATATCGCCCACTTGTGTTTCATTCAACATTCTCTTCTATCTCCTCTGGAATGGTAGTTGGTTTAATTTTTAAATGATAATTTGCCATTACCATATCTAATTTATCATCTTTCCATTCTTTTCGGTACAATAAGGTTTCTTCTCCAGTAGTTGGATCAACATATTTTAAACGATTACCTTGTTGTACAAGAAGTCCTTGCTTTTCAAGCATATCAACCATACCGCTATAAGGATTCATTCCAGTTTCATATGGAATTTTAATTTGCACTGACTCGAACGGTTTAGCATAACGTGTTTTCATAATTTTGCATGCTGCACGAATACCATTTACCTCGCTAGTTTTGTTGCCGTCTTCGTCTTCTTTCAACTTTAACTTCTTCATAGCAACCACGATAGAACTTGCATAAACGAATCCTTGACCGCCTGAAATTTTGTCATCTGGATCAAACATATCTTGGCTTGCGTATGTATGATTAGTACATACCATACCAACATTATAATTACCAAACATGTTTACACAGTTACGAACAAGTGCTGTAAGTGCTTTAGGTTTACGACCCATATCACCTTTAAGGTCACCTGCTTCAAATTGATTAATGTCAGTAGGAGTAAGTAACATACCCAAGCTGTCTATGACAAACAGGACTTTTGGTCGTTCAGTCATTTCTTTATATTCTTTCATAAACTCATGAATAGTTTTAGCCACATCATCGATCATGGCCATGTTGAGTTTAAGAAGTTTATCTTCGCTAGTATCCACACCTAAATCGTGTAACCACTTTTCATCTAACGCATTTTCTGTATCAACTAAGATAACATAAATGCCTTGAGCTTGTGCATTACGTACTAGATTACCCGAACAGATAAAACTTTTACCTGCACCGCTTTCGCCGGCAAACACAGTTACTTTACCTAGTGGGACTCCTTTATGGAAGTCGCCACTAATTAAATAATTAAGTGTGTAGTTGCCTGTACTAACCCAATCTGTAGGATCATTGAATCCTACTCCAAGTCCGTCAATTGACTTGGTCAAAGTTTTTCTAAACTTTGATAAATCAAACGCTTTAGTTGCCATATTAGTTATCCAAGTCCATTGTGTTCCATTCTTGTACTACAGCAAGCATTTCTTCTTCTGTACTACAAAGAACTTTTGCGGTCTTCCACTCGCTTTCGTCATCACGACCACCAACTTCTACCATAAAGCCATTATCATAACGGTTAATAGTAATTGATTCATTTACTTTGCTTAGTTTGCTTAATTTAGCCATTTAATTCTCCTGTTTTTGTAGATGACTAGGGCGTACAACTAAGTTGTAGAGGCCCTAACCGATTATTGTTTTTGACGATTGCGAATCATTGCCAAGATATCTTGAGCACGTGAATCGCCACCCTCTGTAGATGTCGGAGCACTTGCTTTTGGTGCAGGTGTCGACTTAGATACTGGTGTATCGTCTTCGTCGATGTCATCTGTTGCTGGTGAAGATGCTTTAGGAGTTGACTTAACAGGATCTCCAGTATTTTGGCTCATCCCTGCTGGTTTGAAATATTGTCCCCAACGTTCCATATCATATGGTTCGCCGTCGACTGATGCTTCAAACATTTCTTTCATAACCTTTAACTCAACTTCGCCAGGTTTCTTAGGCAAAAAGTCTTGTAAGTTATATAAACCATATTGAGAAATAGCAGCCTGTTCAGCATCGCTCAATGGACGCTCACGACGTGCCCAACTAGATGTTGAGTAGTCAGCATAACCGCCTTTGCTACCTTTCTTCATGCGATAGTCTAGACCATGCACGTAGTCAGTTGGCAAATCTTCCAACTCTGGATCAACCAAAGCAGCACGGATGCTTGTAAAGATTTGTGGGCCGATAATAAATCTACGTATTGGATTTTCTGGCTGTTCTTCAGCCTTTTCGCCTAGACCGTCCTCAACAACAAATCCTTGGAAAATGTATGAACGCTTTTTCCAGTATTTACGACCCATATCTTCCAATGCTGGATCTTTAAACCATCCACGTACTTCTGAAAGAATAGGACAAGTGTCGCCATACATTTCAACGCATGGTACTTGTACTGTGATGTTTTTGCTTTCTGATTCGCCTTTGATACCTGCAAAGGGAAGTTTGATCATTGCACGTTCAACCCAGAAAAATGTGTTATCTGTGTTGCCGTCTGGTAAGAATCGCATAACGGATTCGCTACCTTCTTTTAAGTTCCAAAACGGATAAATTGATTTATCTCCGCCTGTTCTTTCTCCAGAACCTTTTGATTCCGATGCCTTAAGTTTTGCTCTAATTTCAGCTAAAGTTGCCATAATATTCTCCTATTGTTAGCCTTTATGTGCTTTTTTATTTGCCTAATATTCATTTATGATCTACATAAACAAAAAGCGCATACATGTTATTGTATACGCTTTTATTTAGCATTGCAAGAGAAATCTTGCTGAAAATACGAGTATTTTACTCAATCAACGATAGTGTACCAAATTAACAATTCTAGTCAATTCGTCATTACGGAAGCTAGTACTTTCGCCCATTGCTGCTGGCCCGGCTGGCATTTCTTGGGTTGTTTTTACCGCATTCGCTTGATTTTGAGCGTCGGCTGCCGCATATTGTGCATCGTCAGCTTTTTCAGCTTCGCTTTTTGCTGGTGCAGCTGCAGGTGCAGCTGCAGGTGCTGCCGCAGGTGCTGCCGCAGGTGCCGTCGCCATATGTCCAACTGTGTCACGCGGACCATTATAAACTCGTTTTTGTGCCGCTTGGCCTGTCGCAGGTGCAGCATCTGGCTTGGCAAATGTAGCATCTGTTCCAAATTCAGAACCTTGTGCTGTAACATTTGCAGGTGCGCCAGCAGGTGCCGCCGCAGGTGCAGGAGTAGGTTTTGCTTGATTAGCTGGATTTTCTAAACCACCTGTCGGAATTGCGGTTGCCGCGTTAGTAGTACCGACTGGATTCTTAGCGGCATCTCCTGTAGGAGCCGCTGGTGCCGGTGTTGCTGCTGGTGCCGTAGGTGCCGTAGGTGCCGTAGGTGCCGTAGGTGCCGTAGGTGCCGTAGTGCCAGCTGGTGCAGCCGCTGGTGCACTACCACCAAATTGTTTAATAGCCGCTTGTGTAGCTGGCCCCATGATACCATCGGCTTTAATTTTTGCACCT